>ERZ1643247.1008-NODE-1008-length-28916-cov-37.980527_pt1 | contig 28916 bp, 20 predicted proteins | sample MGYA00579264_ERZ1643247 | MGnify/ENA primary metagenome ERZ1643247 (study PRJEB29033, sample SAMEA4952262) | chicken gut metagenome | biome: Broiler Chicken; feature: Gastrointestinal Tract; material: Caecum | place: Ireland | collected 2018 | study: Broiler... | reverse complement strand
AAAAAATTTTTTTGCATAGACTATTTGCCCTTCAAAGTAACACCTTTGTACAGGCAAATATTAAACGTCCGAGGTAAACGTATATAACGGTTTTGTGTGATTGCACGGCAATTTATTGTGCTTTAAGGGCTTATCCCATGATCGGATAAGCCCTTTTCGTATGTCAAAAATGCTTTGAAACAGGCGCAAGAAAGTATGTTTCCATATAAGTTGAACACTTGATTTTTCCCATCAAATCAGAACAATCCGTTGAAACACTTGACAAATGTGAAATTTGCGTCTAAAATATAATTGAATTATAGATTAGTCGTAAAGGTGGTATTATGTATATCAACAGAAACATAGAGTCGGTGTTATTGAAGCGGGCAAAGAATAGCAGATGTATTCTTGTTACAGGGGCAAGGCAGGTTGGTAAGTCAACATTGCTTAAAACGTTATTTCCGAATGTTAGATATGTAACTTTTGACGATAAGCTCTTGCTAAGCACGGCAATTGAAGATCCGAAACTTTTTATAAAGAATCTTCCTAAACCGTCCATCATAGACGAAGTACAATATGCATCGGAAATATTTCCGTATATCAAGATAGAGTGTGACAAGCCCGATATGTACGAGAATTATTATTTGACAGGTTCTCAGCAAATGAGTTTGATGTCAAAAGTTCAGGAATCGCTGGCAGGCAGAATATCCATTTTGGAATTGCAGGGATTATCGTTGCGTGAACTCGGTGGCATAAAATTCAACAAGCATTTTGTTCCCACGGAAGAGTATATATCGGAAAGAGAACTTTACTTAAAGCCATATAATAACCTTTGGCAGATGATACATCGCGGTATGTATCCCGAAATAAACGTCACCGAACGTGAGTGGCTGGACTTTTATTCATCCTATGTGAGAACATATCTGGAGCGGGATGTCAAAGAGGAGATCGAAATAAAGGATACAATCGCGTTTACAAGATTCCTTTCAGCCGTTGCTGCGAGGACTGCGCAGATGCTGAATTATGCGGCAGTGGCGCAGGAGGTCGGCGTGACGCAGGCAACAATAAAGAATTGGATATCTGTGTTGGAAAGAACCGGAATCATATTTATATTACAGCCGTATTATTCGAGCCATTTAACAAGGGCGATAAAGACGCCGAAACTGTATTTCAGGGATACCGGACTTGCTTGTTATCTATCCAAATGGAACAGTGCGGAAGCTTTGGAACAAAGTGCGGTTGCGGGAAATATGTTTGAGACGTTTGTAATTTCTGAGATATTGAAGTCTTTCAGTAACGAAGGGAGTGACTATTCGTTTAATGTGTTTTATTACCGTGGTAAAGATAAAAAACGTACAAAAGAAAACGGGGAACTGATTAAAGAAGAAAGCGAAATCGATTTAATTATAGAGGAAAACGGTGTATTGTATCCCATAGAAATTAAAAAGAGTGCCAATCCCAATAAAGCGATGGCGTCGGCGTTTGACGTATTGGATAAGGATGTGGAAAAGAAAAGAGGAATGGGTGCGATCGTTTGTTTGTATGACAGTAAACTATATCTTGCAGACGACTTAGTGGTTTTGCCGATAGAGTATATATAATTCTCTCATGTGAGGTTCAAATTTTAATGATAAAAGCCGGTATCGACGAAGCAATTTATGAAAGCAATAAAATTATATGCCGCCAAATTAGCCGTTTGGGACAATCGACAAGAGGAGAAGTTTCTCAAGAAGTAATAGAATCTTTACGCCACTTTGTGGAACATATACTCCTCAAGGTTTATGCGAAAGGTAGCGATATTGAAGATACACGTGAAAATATTCAAGCTGCTGTCAAGTTTGCGAAAAGTGAAGTCAAACTGCTTCATATATCGCGATTCCATCAGTTTCTTCAGGTTTCTTCATCCCATAGAGCTTTAAAAGAGCAAAATGCCGAAAGATTGATGTTGAAATATTATGAATATTTGTTGCGGATAAGGATTTTTATGCGTGACAATTATTCTATGTATGTGCTTGAAAATTTACAACAATTTCCTTTAGAAGTCAATGACGAATTGGCAGAGTATTATACGGAGATTGCAAAGAAGGTTGATTTGTATCACGCGCCAAAACATGGTGGATTTCGTTATGATAGATTTTATGTGCAAAAAGTAAAGCCTTTTTTTATAAACGGTAAGATATATTATGAAGTATCTTTTGTTCCCGCAAATGATTATGCGAGCAAGACAGATAGTATTATTGCTTTTACTGATATGCAGATTACTAGTTTTTATGCCGTAAAATTTGCTCTTGCTGACAGCAATATTGAAATTTTTGGTACACGCATGCCTATCCGTATAATTGTTGACTGGGAAGTAAATATACGTCCTTGCGAGTTTACAAATTTTAATAAAATAATAGATAATACTTCGATAAAATACGGATCAACAGAACAACAAAACATCAGCCAGTTTCTTACGAGGACAGGCCTTAGCTTATCAGAAATAGTATTATTTTCCGATGATGCTTTCGAAAAAGTAAAACATCAGATAGTACCGCAAACAAAAGCGCGGCATTTTTTTGATTGTTTGGAAATATGCAGAGATAAAATAAAAAGCAATGCGCCCGGAAGCAATATACTTCGTTATCTGTTGTTGCATATGTCAAACAGGATACTTAAAAAGCAATATAAGGACCTATGGGCATGGAATTATCAGGAAGGATGCCGAGAGCATATTGGAGCAAATTCTAAACTCTCTGATCTCTATTTGGCTAACGAATGCATTCCGTTTGACCAAATGCCGTTCTGCTCTGGTTTGAAAAATCATGTTCCGAGCCTGTTAGACTTGTTTGATTGTCTCGATGCCAGCGGAAGGGAGCATGAAATATTGGCGTGGGTCGTTCAGAATAATACAGAAAAACAAAACATGCTGTTTACCCCGTTGGAAAAGGGGGAGGACGGGAAATATAAGCTTGATAATTTTAATGATGTTGAATCGCTTGTTCTTAAATATAATCATAGACTTTATCATTCAGAAAAACAGCAATCGCGTAAAATGGTTATAAAATATGACCATCTTTTTATAGAACATTATAAAGAAGATACAGTAGCTATTGTTACAGCAATCAAAAAACTTGCGCAAAGCGGAGTTGATAATTATACTAATTTAGCGGATTATTGGATGCAGACAACCAATCAGGTTAATTCTGAAGAAAAGAAAGTTGCTATCAGAAATATGTTTTCTCAGTCCAGGGTTGCGTTGATCTATGGTTCTGCAGGTACGGGGAAAACATATTTAATCAATCATATTTCAAATCTGTTTGCCAGTAAGTCAAGACTGTATTTGGCGCAAACCAATCCTGCTGTTAATAATTTAAGGCGTAAAGTGACAGCATCGGCCAGTAGCTCCTTTAGGACTATTTCGTCATTTATTAGTAAAAAATATACGGGAAGAACTTCATTTGACATTCTAATTATTGATGAGTGCAGTACGGTAAATAATAAAGATATGAGAGAAGTACTTGAAAAGGCGAATTTTGAGTTGCTTGTACTGGTCGGAGATGCATATCAGATCGAATCGATAGAATTTGGTAACTGGTTTGACGCTGTGCGATACTTTTTGCCGCAAACTTCGGTGTGTGAGTTAACCGAACCATACAGAAGTGAAAGTGAATATTTACTTAGGGTATGGAATGATGTTAGAAAAATGAAAGACGATGTATATGATCTTCTTCAAACATTCGGCTATTCGGCTGATTTGGATAAATCTATATTCTCGCCCGCAGGAGAAAATGAGATTATATTATGTCTTAATTATGGGGGATTGTATGGCATAAACAATATTAATCACTTTTTGCAAGAATGCAATAAAGGAAAGGAAATATGGCGGGGCGTACAACGCTACAAGGTGGGGGATCCTATACTGTTTAACGACGCAGCCGATCAATTTTTTACCAGGACAGAGGAACAGATTCCAGTTATCCATAATAATATGACGGGACGTATTGTTGATTTTGAACGTGTAAACGCCGATAAAGTTGGCGAGGGCATACAATTTGATATAGAGATAGACCGTCCTCTTATAGACATGGATACCAAAGATATGGACTTTACTCTTATAAAAAATGCTGAGAGTGGTAATTCTGTCATAAGATTTATTGTAAATAAAAATAAATCTACCGATGAAGATGATGGCGGATATTCAAAATCTGTTGTTCCGTTTCAAATTGCGTATGCGGTATCTATTCATAAAGCACAAGGCTTGGAGTATGATTCCGTAAAAATAATTATTACAGACGAAATAGATGAATTGATTACTCATAATATTTTCTATACTGCAATAACTCGTGCACGGAAATTTTTAAAAATTTATTGGACTCAACCGGTTGAAGAAAAGGTGTTGAAGCAAATCAAGCCGCACGATAATCGAAACGACGTTGCTTTATTGAAACAAGAAATTGGTTCAATTGAGTTTGAATAGTATGAATAAATAGAAGGCGAACAGCTAACCACGCTTTATCACGGGTATTTGATGCGTTATTTTGATAAACTACATACTATGTGCTTTATAGCATGATGCCTGATGCTCAAAAAGTGAGCGCCCCTTGAAGTGACACAGCCTTACAGGCTAATATCCGTAATCCAAGGGGCTAAGAATTAGCGCCGAAAAGCGGTAAAAATTCAATTTTTAATTAAAAAATAACGTTTTAGTAGTCATTCTTTTCGGAGGGTGACTACTTTTTTTCTCTTAAAAATCTCTTGCCAAGTCAAAAATCGGTCGAAAAAACGGGGTGGTTCCTCAAATGTTACACTTTTCTGTATCTACCGCTATGGGTAAATAAGGGCGATAAAATAGGAGAAAATTATGTCAAAATACAAATTAATCATTGAATATTACCAAAAAGGCAACAATAACAGTCAAATCGCTACCCTTTGCAGTTGTTCCCGAATGACTGTTTGGAGGGTTTTTCAACGGATAAAGGCGTTAGGAATTGAAGTTTACGTGCTGAATGATATGAGCGAAGAAGAAATTGCTTCCTTATTATTCCCCGAAAGGGCGAAAGCAGGGGATGGATATTTGATTCCCGACTTTGAGTGGGAAGAATTTCAAATGTGTAAGCACCAATCGTCAATTCGGCTTTGTCATAGAAGATATTGCAAACGTGCCGCCAAGCAAAACTTGATGGCGTATAGTTGGAAAAGTTTTATAATCTTATATAACGCTTATCGTAAGCCGAAGATTGAAGCATGCGACCCCAACGACAAAATTCGCAACAAGCTAAAAGATTTTAACTTTCTATTGTCGTGCTGTCCACGTGGAAGTATAAACTATCAAGTAATCCAACATAAAAAGGAAGAGTGGCTCAAATCCTTAAAATTAGAAGAAGATAAAATCTTGGATGACGATAAAGAATAAGTATACCCGTTCAGGTATAATGCACGCAAAACACTTAAAAATAGTCCCGAAAGGGTATAATCGTGCAAAACTGTCACATATTTTTATGGACACTTTTTTGAACCTGTGTTTCAATTTGGTTTTTGATGAGTGTGAGAAGGGTGAAATTACTTGGGTAAAATAATTCATGATAAAACAATTCAAAAGATAAATTGTTTAGAGTTACGCCATCTTCGCGAAAAATTGAAATTATCTAGTTTTCTTCGTCTTAATAAACAATTTTGGGAATTTGCATTTTTATTGTTTTATTAAAGTCAAATTTGCTTAACGACTATTTTAAAATTTTCTTATAGATGGAATGACTGCAACGAGAATAAGTCATTCTGACATGTCGAATAGGAGGAAAGAGGTGAATAATTTAGCAAAATACTACCAGTAATTATTTGGCATGCGTGGTGGATATGAGCAGACCGTCACACTGCATATTAATGAAAGTCTTAATTTTACTTTTTCTAATTTTGCATATCAAACGGAACACTTTCTGTTGACTAATTGATGTATGTATTGTATAATATATTTACACATTGCGTAAAGAGGTAGAGAACTTGAATAAAAAAGAATATTCCTCAAGCTTAAAGAAGACTCCATATAAGTATTTGATAGCAAAAAAAATTGCTAAATTGATGTTGAACAATATGGATAGAGCCGAGGTTTACAAAGAATGTTACAACAATAATTATATTGAGATAGACTCCCCGGAACGACGGAGAGAAATAATCAATATTATTTATGAGAGATTACTTTCGCTTGATAGCTTTTTGTTGCGCCAATTCTATGAAGGGGATTTAGTAACTTCTAAATTCATATTAGTTTATGCTATATCTAAGTCAGATAGATTGTTTTTTGAATTCTTGTTTGAGGTGTATCGGGAAGCCTTGATTGGAGAAAAAAGCTATATATCTCTTGATGATTTTGATCATTTCTTTGCTGTGAAAAAGGAAAATGATCCGATTGTCGCAAAGTGGGGAACGTACACGACAAGCCAATTAGCGAAAGGATATAGGACAATACTTGTTGACTCCGGATTGGGGAAACGAGAAAAAAGAAATATTAAAGTAACCCGTGTGATGATACATCCAGTGGTAGAAGAACACTTAAAGATGTTGGGGGATACGGAATATCTTAAAGCCTTGTTGGGAGAATGACCATGAAAGAGCGTAGTTTGAATGAGCGGCTTATCGAATTGGAAGACAGAATGATAAGTGTTGATGCCTTAACTCGATATGGAACGGCCAATGATTTGAAATTTTACATCTTTGACTATAGCCCCAAAGATGAGCTCATTATTAGAAAAGAAGTCAAAAAATTAATTGAGCACAATGAGAAAATAGTTGAATTTGACCTTTATGAAATGATGGTGCAGATCATAGAAGAAGAAGGGTATATGGAAGATGTGATAAGAATGGAGCCTGAATACGATAAGGCTCTGTTGTTATCGGAAGTATTTCAACCTCTGCTTTCGGTAGAAGAAAATAACAATAAGTTGCTTGAGATGTTTAAGGATAAGGCTCCAGACGACGGTCAATCAATAGTTCTTATTTCTGGCGTTGGCAAGGCTTATCCGATTATAAGAAGTCATACGATACTAAATAACCTGCAAAGCATTTTTAGAAAGAATCCGGTTGTTATGATGTATCCGGGTAGATACGAAATAAAGAATTCAATGACTTTGAAATTGTTTGAAAGACTTGACGATGATAATTATTACAGAGCATTCCCTTTGGTGGAGAGGAGAATAGGAAATGATTATTAAGGATTTATTCAAAAAAGAGATAGACAGAAGTATTCAGGGCGTTGTCACAATCGGCAATGAGGACGAAGAGCAGAAGTGGCAGGAACTTGAGGAGTATGTATGCACCGATGAAATAACCAAGTCATTCCGTACCTTTTTCCGTAGATATAGGGAATCTATTTCTGTTCCGACTGAAAAGATGGGTGTTTGGATTACTGGTTTCTTTGGATCAGGTAAATCACACTTCTTAAAGATATTGGGATATTTGCTTGAGAATGATGTTGTTGCCGGTGTGCATGCCGTTGACTATTTCGATGAAAAAATAAAGGATCAATTAGTTCTCGCTGATATTAAACAATGCGCAAAGGCCAACAATAAGGTGGTTTTGTTTAATATCGATTCTAAAGCAAAATCAGATTCTAAAAACAAGTCGCAAGCAATAATGGATATTATGCTTCGGGCATTTAACGAATCCATCGGCTATTGTGGTTCTTCTCCATGGGTAGCTGATTTGGAAAGAACATTGGATTCCGAGAAGTTATTGGAAGCATTTATTACGAAATTTGAAGAGCTTTCTGGAAGAACGTGGATTCAAACGCGTACCAAAGCTTTGCTCAACAGGGATTATATCGTAAAAGCCCTTGTAGAAGTGTGTGGAATGACCTCAGAGAGCGCAAAACAGTTTATCGACGATCAGACTAAAAACTTTACAAATACAACCGAAGACTTTGCAAAGATTGTCAATGAATATTGCCGTCAAAACAAAGTTCGAGTCGTATTCCTCATGGATGAGGTTGGACAGTTTATCGGAACAAACGGCGAATTGATGCTGAATTTACAAACTTGCGTAGAGGATTTAGGTAAGTATTGCCGTGGACAAGCTTGGGTTGTTGTCACGTCACAACAGGAGCTCAAAGCGATGATTGAAAGCACCAAAGCGAAGCAGAATGACTTTTCTAAAATACAGGGCAGATTTGATACTCGTCTTCTGCTCAGCGGTGCAAATGCCGATGAAGTCATCAAAAAGAGGATTTTGGAAAAGAAAGAATCTGCTCGCACGCCGTTGATGTCGCTGTATGAAGCGAATGCCAGCAAACTATCCAACCTTATTTTGTTTGAGCAAAAACCCACGTGGAGCGGATATAAAGATGCAAATGAATTTCAGGAAGTATATCCGTTTGTATCATATCAGTTTGAACTTCTCCAAAAGGTCTTTGAGTCAATCAGAGAAAGCGGAATGAGCGAGGGCAGACATCTCTCGCAAAACGAGCGTTCTCTTTTAAGCGCGTTTCAAGAATCTGCAAAAAAGATTGCAGCATCTGAAGTGGGTATCTTAGTTCCGTTTGATAGCTTTTATCAAACCATTGAGCAGTTTATCGATTATGATATAAAAACTGTCTTTTCAAACGCGGAAAGACGTGGAAGTCTTGATAGCTTTGCTATTCGTGTGTTACGAGTTTTATTTATGATAAAACACGTAAAGGAGATGCCTGCTACTATCAATAGACTCGCGACGATGATGGTGGAGAGTATCAACGAGGATAAGGCGGCCTTGAAGGATAAGATATATGAAGCACTGAAAATTTTGGAAGAAGAAACACTGATCCAAAAAAATGGTGAAGAGTATGATTTCCTTACGAATGCCGAGCAGGACGTAAACAAACAAATTAACAGTATAGGACATAACGAAGGAGAGGTTCAGAGAAACATTCTTGAAATTGTCTATGATAAAGTATTAGACAGCAATAAACTTCGTTATGAAAACCGGTACGATTTTGCGTTGAATAGATTTGTCGATCAGGAGTCGAAAGGTTCGTTTAGTCAGGATAATATAACGATTAAAATCTTTACTGATTTCTCTGATTTACACGATCCGGCATCTTTTGCAGCCGAATCTGCGCGTACGAATGCGGTTGTCGTGGATATGACGGCAGGAAGCTACATAGACGAGCTTATTAAAGCCAACAAGATTGCAACGTTCAAGCGAAATAATAGTGCCACAATGTCAGTTGCTTTAACCGAAATTATGAGTAAAAAATCTGCGGAGTATTCCGAGCGTTTGAAGCGCGCCGAGGATATAATCCGACAGGTTCTTCGTACTGCGCCCATTTACTTGAACAGTGTAAAGCTCGATATAAAAGAGAAGGATGCAAAGGACAGGTTGACCGATGCTCTTAGGGCTATGGTCAAGCAGGATTATTATAAGCTCGATTTGGTTTCCTATTTTTACAGCGATCAGAAAGCCATTTCGGAAGTTTTGGATGATGGTGGACAGAACTTTTTTGCGACAGAGATTACAGATGAGGCAAATTATCCCGCATATAAAGAAATTATTGAAAAAATTAAAAACGATAAGTCGCTGGGTAGAAGGCTCACTGTAAAAGGATTAGTGGAGCATTTTTCCAAAAAGCCATACGGCTGGAGAGAGCTTGACGTTTTAGGCATGGTGGCTAATCTTTGGAAAAAGAATGTTCTGCAAATTGTCATTCACGAAGTTGTTGTCGATGACAAAAATAGAAGCTTCAAAATGGATTTTGCTCGTAAAAACGGACTGGATACGATGATTCTACGTATTCAGGAAAAAATCGATGATGCAATCCTGTATAAAGTAAAGAGAATTATGCAGGACGCATACGATGAAAACATTCCGCTTGACGAGGCTAAACTCAAAGAAGGTGTAACTTCATTTTTTGAAAATAAACGCAAGTTTTTGTCTGACCTAAAAGCGAAATATGGTTCCGATTATGCGGGAGTTGGCGTTGCGACAGAAATTTATCGTGATTTTGATGCTATTTTGCGTTCATCGGATACTTTAACGATTTTTAATGAGGTTATTGCTCGTGAGGATAGCTTGAAAGATAAAGCTGAACAGTTGGAACAGCTTGAAAGCTTTTATCGTGCAGGCAGTAATCAGCAAAAGAATTATAAAGATGCAATAGAAATTGCCGAATGGTATAGAAACAACTATATGTTCAACGATTTGTCGGCGCTGAGTGACGTCATTACACGTATCAATGATATCTTGAGCATGAAAATGCCATTTGGTAAAATGACCGAACTTGCATCACTTGTTTTTGAGGCAAGGGAAGTCAAGACGAAAATACTTGAAGATAAATGTAACGTAGCTAAGAAAAGATTGGAAGAAGACAGAACTTCTATCAATAAGGAACTGCGTGAAGTGCTTAATACTGATATTGCACAGGAACGAAAGAACAAAATTCAAGAAGCGGCAGATGAGCTTAACAAAAAATATGATAATTGGCTTTCTTCCTTGCAACCGTTTACACCGAATATTGAAGCATATATTACTTCAAGTCATTCGCAGCTTGAAAAATTCCGTGAGTTTATAGCAACGGCGATTATAGACGGAACAAAACCGAACACGCGATCCAAAAGAGTTAAAATCATTGAATGTGTACCGGTGGCAAATAAAAAGATTAAATCGGTCGATGACGTTGAAAAAGTCCTTGCGGCAATTAAAGACAAATTGCTGAAAGAACTCGGAGACAGTGACGAGATAAATCTTGATTAAGTGGGGGCTTTTATGGATAAAAGGCAATTACAAGCCTATGCAGTGTGGGCAAAAGAAAATCTTGAGACGCAAATCGAAGTATCTTTGAAGACATTGGGGATTTTCAGCGATACTGATATAAAAAATGCGAAAATCATCGGAGATGTTGTCGTTATAGAGGGCGACGATCACTCGTATCCGAGGGATTTGTATTCAAAGAGAAATAGCATTGTAAATTTGGTCAAATCAGAGGGATATAAGCAGGTTATCGAGGAATTTGCTTACACTTGGTTTAACCGTTTTGTAGCATTGCGCTTCATGGAAGTCCACAATTTCTTTCCTCATGGATTCAGAGTGCTTTCATCTCGCGACGGTAGTGTAGAACCTGAAGTTCTAAAAAATTTGGCGCTTGTGAGAGGAGATCTCGAATTAAATTTGGAAACTTGTGCCACGTTACAGGAAAAAGGTGGAATTGAAGAATTGTTCCGCTATGTTCTTTTGTGCCAATGCAGGGCGTTAGCGGGCATTTTGCCGATGCTTTTTGAAGATAAAAATGATTACATTGACTTATTGTTGCCAAAATCACTTTTGCTTGGAGATACAGTTGTAACAAAACTTATCGCTCTTGGGGAAGAGGTGTTCCTTGAAGACGTAGAAGTAATCGGCTGGTTGTATCAGTTTTACGTTGCAGATGATCGTCAGGCTTTCCGTGATGCAAAAGTCGTCACGAAAGATTTAATTCCGACGCTCACTCAAGTGTTTACCCCTGACTGGATTGTTCGTTATATGGCAGAAAACAGTATCGGTAGACTTTGGCTTGAAAGCAATCCTTCCTCTTCGTTGCGTGAGTTGATGAAGTATTACGTCGAAGATGCCAAACAAGAGCCCGATATTGAAAAGAAGTTAAATGCAATAAGGTATAAAAACGTAAACCCGGAAGATATAAAAATTATCGAGCCGTGCTGCGGATCAGGACACATACTCGTGTACGTGTTTGATTTGCTGTATAAGATGTATGAGGAGAAGGGCTATTCCGCTCGAGAAATTCCTACCTTAATCCTCTCAAAAAACATCTTTGGTTTGGAAATAGACAAAAGAGCCGCTCAATTGTCGTCGTTTTCTTTGATTATGAAAGCGAGGGAAATGAATAATCGTTTTTTCAGCAAAAATTACTTTTGTATGCCGAATGTAGCTGAAATTTACGATTCAAGATATTTTTTATCGTGTGATTACAGAAAGGAATTTTCCGAACTCTCCATCATTACAAATGCTGAAATCGTTGCAATAGAGTCGCTTGTTGAAACGTTCAGATACGGAAAGACAATAGGTGCTCTTTTAGAAATGCCGAAAATTGACGTAGCAGCAGTAGAAACGGTAATCGAGAAACTTAAAAACGATGTTGTCCCGACAATTTTTAATGCGGAATTTATCAATAAATGCGTGGCGTTGTTGCCCAAGCTTTTGAGACAATATAAGATTATGGCGGATAAATATGACGTAATGATCACCAATCCGCCTTATCTCGGTATTTCAAAAATGGAAGCGGCACCGAAAGAATATTTGATTGCAAAATATCCGAGAAGCAAATCGGATATGTTTGCCATGTTTATGGAAGTGCCTTACGTCAAACCAAACGGTTTCAGAGCGATGGTCAATCCAGATTCTTGGATGTTCCTTGTCAGTTACGAGGAAATGAGAAAGAAGATCATTCTTTCCGAAAGTATAGTGAATATGGTTCATCTCGGCTTGGGTGCGTTTGATGCTACCGTTCAAACGACGTCGTTTGTTATTCGCAATGCTGCAATCGCTGGGAACGGAGTGTATTTTAGGCTTGTCGATAGCAAAGATAAGGAAAACGATTTTGTTAATAACTTATCAAACGGGGGGGGGGTACTCTTCATAGGTAATATATTAAATTACCTAAAAATCCCCGGGAATCCTATCGCTTATTGGGGAACAAATAATCTGTTTAGTGTGTTTACTTCAAATATAAAATTAGGCGATGAGTATTTGATTAGAAACGGATTAAAAACAGGCAATAATGATAAATATGTACGGTTATGGTTCGAAGTTCAAATTGATAATCTCGATTTATACTGTTCAGATTATATTGTTGCAATGTATGGAGGGAAAAAATGGTTTCCGTTAAATAAAGGTGGAGATTTTCGTCGATGGTATGGTAACGATGAGTATGTGGTTAATTGGAAAAACAAAGGTGATGAGATTATTAACAAAGCCAACGAAGAAAATAGACATGTCCAAGATTATCCGGACTCGTATAAATTTCTCCCAATTATAACATGGTCTAAAATCACTACATACAAACCATCTTTTAGATATAAGAAAGGAGCGATTTCCGAGACCTGTGGACTATCAATTTATTTGGATGAAAATAGAATTCCTTATGTTCTGGCTTTTGTAAATACACCGATTATTTTATGGATTCTGCAACTCATTAATCCGACATTAAATTGTCAGTGTGGTGATGTGGCAAGGGTACCTATAATATATGACGAAAAGAATAAAGAAATTGTTTCAAAGTATTCAAAGGAAAATATAGGATTATCGCGTGAGGATTGGGATAGTTTTGAAACTTCGTGGGATTTCAAAAAACATCCGTTGATCTAAAGTGGAGTTTGTGTGTATCTCCTAAAAACACACGGGAGGTACATAATGCAACAAGTGAAATACGTCGCAAATGCAAGCAATTTTTCTAAAATTCCCGGCAGTCCGATTGCTTACTGGGTAAGCAGGAAAATGAGTGATATTTTCTACAACAAAAGCGTTCAAGATTATGCGGATGTTAAAACGGGTATGTCAACAGGGGATAATGATAAGTATTTGCGGTTGTGGACTGAAGTATCTATTCAGAAGATCAGTTTATACAGTAGTGAAATGGATCAAATTAACTTGGGACATACTCCGTGGATACCATACAATAAAGGTGGAGATGCGAGGAAATGGTATGGAAATAACGAGTACGTTGTGAAATGGTCAGAGTATAAGCATTTTCATCGTCCGAGATTAACATATAATGAGTTGTTTTTGAAAGAAGGTCTCACATGGTCTTTTGTAACCAGTGGCATGTTCTCTGCAAGATATTATAGAAAAGGATTTTTATGGGATGTGGCAGGTTCCCCTTGTGTTGTAAAAGACAGAAAAAATCTCAAGTATATTGTGGGATTATTTTCTACAAAAATTGTAAGCATTGTATTAAAGCTTATAAACCCAACGTTAAATTGTCAAGTGATAGATATTCAAAGAGTTCCAGTCATAATTGACTTTGAACGACGAGATAATATAGTAAATCTTTCGGATGTCTCCATTGAGATTTCTGTAAGAGATTGGGACAGCTTTGAGACTTCGTGGGATTTCAAAAAACATCCTTTGATATAAGGGGCGGAGATGAAATTGACGATAGAATTGCCAAAAGATAGCGAAGGCTTTGTGGATTACGGATGTCCATTTTGCGGGAAACGTTTTAGATTGCCTATTAACGCATTACAAAACGATAAAATAAACAAGTTATATTGCCCATATTGTGGCTTGTATTCCGAACCGCAAAGATTTGCCACGGAAGAATTGCAGCAGCTTATAAAGGAAACAGCGGCTCAATTTATGCAAGAGAAACTTGATAAGAGTTTTTCAAAGCTTGCAAGGAATAGTAAGGGAATAATAAAATATAAACCCGGAAAGAAGATTGAACCTCAAAAAGTTATTTTGGATGAGATGTTTTCAAATAGGATTCATTGCGATAAGTGCGATATGGATGTAAAAATTGATGATAGTGTTGTCCTATTACATACTTGTCCGTTGTGTGGGGAAAAGATAGGATGACTTGTGCAGAGATAAAAAAGACCATGAAAGAACACGGCGATTATGCCAGCGCTGTCATGAATCTGCGCGCTGATTCAATAACAACGCCGATAGTTCGTTATAAAAATTTTATCAATAGTAATGAAATAGTAAAGTCCATTATGGGCGAAATCATTGAGAAATCTGTTGCATCTCCGGATCTGTTTCTTCGAGATGGTACGAGCTATGAAGTGGACGAGATTGATAATTTGGCGATATTTTATAAACATCTGTGTTATATATCGCAAGAAGATTTTAATCTGTTGAGTCACGCTGTAAGTCATTATGCTTTGAAATATAAAAATTTCAATGATATGATCCAAGCATTACTCAATTTTTCAGTATTGCCAATCATACAGTTCATAGAAAAAAATTTATCATTATTATACATTGAACAAGAAGAACGTGAAAAACAAAAGCAGCCGTTCATTGGTCATCAATATAATATACAGCAAAACGGGAATAAAAATACTATTAAAGACTCTCAAAACGATAATTCAGTTCATAAATTTGAATTTAATAAAGGTAGTTTCTTTTTAGGCGTTTTGGCATCTATTATATCAGGATTAGCCGTATGGGGCATAACTGAATTGATCATGTATTTATTAAAATAGTATCCTTAATATGCATTGATTGTGATCTAATTATTATGAACTATTAGGAGGATGAAAAATGGCTAATAAACAAAAAGCAAAGTGGGAAGTGGCTTTAAAAGAAATACTTTATTTTGTAGAAGATCCTGTAGAGCAAAATAAAATGGTCGAAATTCTAAAAAAATATAATGATCAACTTCCTGATGGCAAACTTCGAGACGGTCTGCAAAAACTAATTTTAAATGCGAAAAGAGATTATTACGATAAAGTTGATTATTTGATCGATGATATTCTACACGGCGGGAAATCCGAAAATGATAGGAACAGAATTATTACAGACTTGTTAAACGAGATAAAGCCAACTGTAGAAAAAGCCGAAAGGACGATGTGGGATAAAATATGTGATTTGTTTAAGTGGAGTTAAAATGAAAAAATATAGATGGGCAAAACCTTTATTTGTATCGCTTTCTATAATAATTCCTTTGACTATTATTGTGGTAATGCTTGCAAACGATATGGGAGCATTATTTAATTCATGGGAAAGTCAAGAGACTAAGCCAGATTGGCGATATGTTTTTTTGGTTTTGTTTAAAGTAACGATATACATATTTCCGCCTCTGATCTTTATGTGGGGGAGCTATATAGAGAATAGAGAGCAGGTCGTTAAAAATAAATTCTGGTACTACTTTATAAAGGCGTTAAATGTATATTTTTTAATTTTGCTTGTGATAAAATTGTTCTCGGACACTATATTGGAGTTGGATTCAATTTGGGGCTTCACGATTTTTAATAGCATCAAAGATATACAAACCCTTATTGGATTTATTGTGACATTGTTAATCCGGAAAAATATTGAAATTAAGCCCGGAGTCGATAAAATAAAAGCCATTGAGCGTGATGAAAATGGCTTTAATGATAAAAATGATGGTAAATAAGGAGTTCATAATGGGACGTTTAATATCGGATAAATACAGAGAGTGGGAAGTAGAGTGTAGAGAGCGCTTTGACAGATTAAAAGCGAATGAAGAGGAACTGAATCGGATTTTTATCGATATATACGGTTTGCAGGACGAGCTTACACCTGAGGTGGAAGATAAAGACGTTACTGTCCGCCTCGCTGACTTGGAACGCGAGATTAAATCGCTTATTTCTTATCTGATCGGCATTGAGTTCGGCAGATATTCTCTCGATGTCGATGGCCTCGCTTATGCCGGAGGAGAGTGGGACAGCACAAAATATATTACCTATCAACCCGATGTTGACGGTATAGTTCCGATTTACTCTAAGCTCGGAATGCAGGATGGTATGACTGAACGACTGATAAGACTTATAAAGTTGGTTTACGGCGAGGATACATACAGGCAAAATATAGATTTTATTGCGGAAGCTCTCGGGAAAAAGAAGAATGAATCGTCTGAAGAAACTTTGAACAGATATATCTGTGATGATTTCTATGCGGATCATCTCAAGATTTATCAAAAACGCCCTATTTATTGGATGTTTTCAAGCGGCAAATACAGTGGCTTTAAATGCTTGATTTATATGCATAGATATAGCGAGGATACGCTCGCGCGCATCAATGCAAAGTATTTTTTACCTGAATCGACGAGGTTAAAAAACGAGCTTGAAGAAATTACTGCCGCTACGGTGAATGCGACGGGAAAAGAAGTTGTTCGTCTTGAAAAAGAGCGCTCAAGACTTGCGAGTGCCTATAACGAGGCCATTGAATACGGTCAAGTACTTGATAATATGGCAAATAAATATATCAAAATTGATCTTGATGACGGCGTAAAAGTCAATTATGCTAAATTTCAGGGGATAGAGTTGGTAACGGATAGCGGAGTAAAGGTAAAGAAGGATTTGCTTGTCCCGATTAAATAAAACGAACCGATTTTCAGAGGTGTGTGAATGGCTAATATAGATTATCAGGAAGCAAAGAGAGAGATAGTTAAGATCTTCCAAGCAGAAAACGGCGGCGGGAGGAAGATTGTTTTTTGGTACGATGCTCCTGCCAACTTTAAGGATGACGTAACAAGCGATAATTTTGATGTTTGCAGAGTTCTTTTGTGTTCTCACAACGAATTTGCGATCAAGAAGATTGTCGAGCAAGAGGACACGGATAGCAATATTCTTATATATATCCCTTATGAGAAGCCGAGCGATGCAGAGAATTGGCTTTTGGATATTTTGATGTATAGCGAAGAGTATTATGCTGACACCGTCGCTTTGACGATGCGGCATCTCGGTATTTCAAATTCTGATTTGCGTAAGATTGTAGAAAGACATATCAAGTTTTTTGACAGTGCTCAAAGGACAAAAAAGCTCAGCTCATACGTTATTATAAACGACGACCTGAAAGGAAGCGATTTGTTGCTCGCCATGATGTGCGTTATTGTCAAAGCAGAAACGAGATCGTTGGAAAGTGTTTTGGCGGAACTTATTTTTGACGGGAATGAGCAGACGAAATATAAAGAACTGAGAAGATTGGGGTTTGAAGATTTTTTATGGGAAGAAATTTCTAACGAGTATAATTATGAAGGGGATCAGAAAATAGAAATTCTTGCCAAACGTTTTCTGTTTACCGCTATGCTGGAGCAAAACGTCGAGATTGATCCTATGCCGAGCTTTTATAAACAATACGTGATTGACGGGCAAGGTAGAGTGGACGCACGTTTTTTCGTCAATAACATAAAGCAGGATAGTCGATATAAAGTATTGCAGTTTAATATTGGGGCTGATCTGAAGATAGAAGGGCTTTTAGTTGGCAGAGACGTATCGCTGTTTGAAGAAAGCGACATTTTCGAGGCGATTGATTTTTATATCATAAAGCAAGCAGCCGACAGTTTGAGAAACGGCGGACTTGACTACGAACGTTTTGAGCGAATTATTAACAGTAGAGCCAATTCCATTTGGTATCAAGAGCATGAGAGCGAATATGCCTTCTTAATGGCAGCAATTTGTCTGTTTAAGCTACTTGAAACAAACGTGGAAAATGGGTTGACAGCCGTAGATTACATTAAAAAGTATACAAGTGATTATTTTAAGATAGATAAGAATTACAGGCATGCAGTATATAACTATAATTTGATTCATAATCCCATTGAAGAGATAGAAGCGTTGATGGAAAGAGTCGAATTTTTATACGGCGAAAAATATTTAGGAACGCTTGGAAGAGAGTACAGCACTGCATTAAGCCAACAGGAAAAGTGGGAATTTTTCGGTGTCCAAAATTCATCTAACTTCTATCAGATGTTGCAGAAATTTCAATTCAAGAAGTTGTTTGTAATCATATCGGATGGATTGCGATACGAAATCGGGCAGGAAATATACGAAGAGATAAAGAGCGAGGCGGGCTTGCGCGGCAACGTTTCATTGGATTATGCTATTTCGCCACTTCCATCTGAGACTCGCTTTGGCATGGCAGCGCTTTTACCACACAATGATATAACTTATACAGACGGGAACGTCCTGATTGACGGACAGACAACAAATGGAATACCTGCTCGCAACAAAATATTGCAATCTAAAAATAGTAGTTATGCTGCAATTGATTATCAGGAGATATGCGGATTTTCCCGGGATGAACTTCGATCGTACATGGCAGACAAATCACTGGTGTATATCTATCACAACGTTATAGATAATGCAGGTGAACATAATGAAAGAAGAGTATTTGACGTCGCTCAAAATGCAATATCCGAGATAGTTGCGCTTATTAAAAAGTTGTATAATAATTTACAGATATCTAACTTCTTTATAACTGCTGATCACGGTTTCTTATATCGGCGCAATACGCTGTTAGAATCACAAAAATATAGTAATATTGTATCAAAAAAGCCCATTGAAGCTTCAAAACGGTATGTGATCACGGATGATGAGTTGATACAGGTCCCGTACACGTCGGAGTTTGACTTGTTAGGACAGGATGAGCATAAAGTTATAGTTCCGTTCGGGTATGATATTTTCAAAACGCAGGGCGCTGGCGTACAGTACGTTCACGGTGGCGCTTCGTTGCAAGAAACAATCGTCCCGATCGTTCATATAAGCGAGTTAAACGCTAAGAAAGGCGAAAAATTATCGAGACCTGTCGGCGTAAGGCTGAAGAGCATAGTCAGAAAAATAACGAATAGAAGCTTTGCACTTGATTTTGAACAGTATGAGAAAGTTGAAGACAAAGTTCAACCTATTACCTGCGTTACGTACTTTGTTGATGAAGAAGGAAATAAGGTATCAGGTGAATATCATTTTACTGCCAATTCGAGTTGTGACGATATATCTCAAAGGGTAACGAGGATAAGATTTACTCTAAAAAATATCGAATTTGATCGCGCAAAGAGATATTTCCTGATGTTATGTGATGAGGAAAATCTCGGCGAATACATTGAAAAAGAGCAATTTACAATCGACATTCTGGGTTTTAAGATTTTTTAACGGAGGATCGGGATGGATAATTTGGATAAAAAGGTATTTGAATTGTTTTCCGGAAGAGTAGTTCCGAAGGGAGCAACTAAAAAAATTAAGAACAGCGCAAATGTCCCTACATATGTATTGGAATATTTACTGGGGACATATTGCACCTCCGATGATGCGGAAGAAATAGAACAGGGTATCGAGCAAGTAAAACGTATACTTGCCGATAATTATGTCCGTCCCGATGAGGCAGAAAAAATCAAAGCAAAAATAAAGGAAAATCATAACTATACTGTAATTGATAAGCTGACTGTCAAGTTGAACGAAAGATCGGATAACTATATGGCGGAGTTTATGTTTTTAGGCATAAATAACGTTTACGTGCATCCTAAATATGTTCGTGATTATGAGAAATTGCTTGCTGGAGGCATATGGTGTATCGTTGACTTGACCTATTTCTTTGATGAGGATGAGAAAGGTAAAAGTCCGTTTATGATAAACGATATTACCCCCATACAAATGCCGAATCTCGACAAAAACGAAATTATTGAGGGAAGAAAAAACTTTTCAAAAGAGGAATGGATTGATTTATTACTTCGTTCGACGGGAATGGAGCCAACACAGTTCGAATATCGTGTAAAATGGCATTTGCTGTCACGACTGGTTCCGCTCGTAGAAAATAATGTCAACCTTTGTGAGTTAGGCCCTAGAGGAACGGGAAAGTCTCATATTTATAAAGAAATTTCACCGAATTCTATTTTGATTTCGGGCGGTCAAACCACCGTGGCAAACCTTTTCTACAATATGGCGAAAAGGCAAATAGGCTTGGTCGGAATGTGGGACTGTGTTGCCTTTGATGAGGTCGCGGGAATCAATTTTAAGGATAAAGATGGTGTTCAGATCATGAAAGACTATATGGCATCGGGGTCCTTTGCGAGGGGCAAAGATGCTATACAGGCAAATGCCTCTATGGTTTTTGTTGGAAATATCAATCAAAGTGTTGATAGCTTGCTGAAAACTTCGCATTTGTTTGAGCCGTTTCCCGAGGCGATGATAGATAGTGCCTTCTTTGATAGAATGCACTGTTATATTCCGGGATGGGAAATTCCCAAGATGCGTCCTGAATACTTTACTGACAATTATGGTTTTATTTCGGACTATCTTGCTGAATTTATGAGGGAAATGAGAAAAGTTCCGGAGACAGATGCTTTTGATAAATACTTTAAGCTGGGACGTTGCTTAAATCAGAGAGACACCATAGCAGTACGGAAAATGGTCTCAGGTCTTGTAAAGTTAATCTATCCTGATGGCAATTATACCGAAGTTGAGATCGAGGAAATCTTGAAGTATGCCATTGAAGGAAGACGCAGAGTAAAGGAACAGCTTAAGAAAATCGGTGGAATGGAATTCTATGATGTTCAATTCAGTTACATCCGGGTGTCCGATATGGAAGAAATTTTTGTTCCTGTTCTTGAACAGGGTGGAAGCAGCTTATTGCCTGAAGGAGTAGGAAAGGCTGGGCATGTATATACAGTTGGTAGTGGCTCCAATGGAATGAAGGGGTTGTTTAAGATTGAGACGTCTATAATGAACGAAGGAAACGGAAAGTTTGAAACTATTGGTATTCCATCGAATCAAGTCGTAAAGGAGTCCATAAAAACAGCACAAAATTATTTTAAGGCAAATGCAAAGCAAATTAGTGCATCAATTGCTATTGATACGAAAAACTATTTGATGAATTTGACAGATTGTCAAGGGGTCGGTTTGGTAAGCGACATATCACTCCCGGTTCTTATAGCATATTGCAGCTGTTCATTGAATAGGCCAGTTTTACCTCAACTTGCTATTTTAGGAGGATTAAGTATAGGCGGCACGGTGTCAAAAGTTGCAGAGCTTGCAAGTGTATTACAGGTATGTTTTGATGTCGGAGCAAAGAAAATTTTAATTCCGATGAGTAGTGCGGCAGATATAGCAACGGTTCCGAGTGATTTATTCGCAAAATTCCAAATAAGCTTCTACAGTAGTGCGGAAGATGCCGTTGTTAAAGCACTTGGAATAAATTAGTTCAAAAAAATCGCGACACAATATGTCGTGATTTTTTAATATAGTCAAAACCCACCGGCTATGCCGGTGGATAAAAAGGAATCCGACAAGGCTTTAGCGGTAGCGAATAGTAGGTATACAAAAAAACTCCTTTGTACTAACCTGAATGTAAGGCTCGCAACCGTACACAAGCAAGGCGCAAAGGAGGACGTTTTAATTAAAAATCAAGAAAATAACACATTCAGTTTAGCACATACGAAATGGAATTCCAAGTACCATAAAGTATTTGCGCTAAAATACCGAAGGAAAGTATTTTTCGAGGATAAAAGGCAGGAGATAAGAGATATGCTTAGGACGCTGTCAAATGGGAAGGAGTAGAAATAATAGAAGGAGAAGTATGTCCTGACCACATACATTTTCTTTTATCCATCCCACCCCAAATTAGTGTTTCGGGATTATGGGGTATTTTAAAGGGAAAAGCAGCCTAATGATATTTCAAAAATATGTGAATATGAAATTTGCGCACCGAAACCGCGAATTTTGGTGCAGGGGATTTTTGTACATACATTAACTAAACATACACAAAACTCTTAGATGTTACAGTGTTTTGAGTTAAAATGGTTAAAAAATCAAGGGTAGGTATTACATATAGTACATGAATTACTTAAATTACGTAAAAACCGTTGACATTTCTTCGTAATTCGAGTAAAATAAGTATAACAAGATAAGGAAACGATAGTAATGGAAGATTTTTATTTGAGTCGAGCCCTATTCCGCACGCAAGAAATCTTAGATAACTTTACAACTGAAAGAAGTATGCAAGTTAAGTTAAAGGCGTTGACGGAAAATGGGCGTATTGAAAAAATAAAAAACGGATTATATGCGACGGTCAATTCATTGACGGGCGATATTTTTGCGAGCCGTTTTGAAATAGCTTCGGCTCTTTTTGAAAATGCTTGCGTGGCATATCACTCTGCGTTAGAATTTCACGGGCTTGGAAATCAAATGTTTTCAGAAGTGCAAGTTTTTACCGAGAAACGCTATAACCCCTTTATTTATAATGGACTTGAATATAAATTCTTCTCATATACCGCAAAAGGCGGAATAATGCGATTAGAACAAAATGCCGAAATCGTCGTTACGGATTTGGAAAGGACGATAGTGGACTGTATCGACCGCATTGACCTTGCAGGCGGACTAGAAGAACTCGTTACGGCACTAAACGGCATAACGCATCTTGACGAGCAAGCGTTATTATCCTATTTGAAAGAGTATAACAAGAAATTTGTTTATAAAAAGGCAGGGTTCTTACTTTCATTGCTTAAAAAAGACCTTCTCTCGCAAAACTTCTTTGATATATGTAAACAAAACTGTTCTATAAAATTAGAAGACATAAGCGAAAATAAAAAGATGCCGAGAAAAACGGATAAGTATTGGGGACTTATGTATCCCGAAAAACTTATAAACACGGAGAACTGATATGATAAACCTATCGCAATAAAACGTAGTTAAAATAGCGAAAGAAACCAACTTTATAAAAGATAACGTTGAAAAGGTTATGCGCCTTGCGGATATTTTAGAGTTTGTGTTTTCGTCCAAATGGAAAGATAAGCTCGCTCTTAAAGGCGGAACGGCTATCAATTTATTTTATCGCGAGCTTCCAAGACTTTCAGTCGATATAGATTTAGACTATATTGGCGATACGAAAGAGGAAATGGAAAAAGATAAGGAAGAATTGTGGAACTTCTTGCAAATGGCGTTATTCCAAAAGAATTATTCTCTTTCGCCGCAAAGTAAACGATACTTCGCCTTAGATTCCGCCGTTTTTCAATATATAAATAACGCGGGCAACCGTGACAATATCAAAATAGAAATAAATTATCTTGATAGAAAGCACGTTCTTCCGCTCTGCCATAAACCTATTAAAACTCCCGTTGCCGAAAGTGAAGTTAACGTAAAAGTTTTAAGCGCTTGCGAGTTGTACGGAAGTAAGCTTGCGGCTTTAATCGGACGTTGTAAACCGAGAGACATTTACGACGTTTACGGGCTAATTGAAAGCGGTATGATAGAAGATAAGGAAATGCTTAAAAAATGCACTATCTTCTATAACTGTATTGGTGGCGATGCTAGTATTTGCGAAGTTTCGCTTGATATTCTAGACGGCGTTACGGATAGAGATATAAATAGGCAGCTGAAACCCATGCTTAACAAGAACGACCGATTCAAAAAAGATATGGTAATCGCTTCAATAAAAGAATATTTACAAAACTTACTTGTGCTTAGCGATAACGAAAAAGAATTTGTGAAAGAGTTTGCTAATAAAAACTATCGCCCTGAACTATTATTTGAAGATAAAGAAATTGTAGAACGTATCTCCGCGCACCCAATGGCATTGTGGCGCGTTAGAGAAAATAATAATTAAAACTTTTATAAATATGACGGTAATTGTCGTATTAAATGTGGTAAAATTGCTTATGCAATTTTAAGGCAAAGGAGAAAGCTATGAAATTAGGTAAATTAAAAGAGGTAAACATTAGAAAAGTTTGGGGACATGAGCAATACGGATTTTCGGCGTGGCTTTCTAATGAAGAGAATATTAATGAATTAGGCGAAATATTAGGTTTGAATTTGACCGATATAAAATCGGAACAGTTTGTCGGTAATTATCGTTGCGATATTATTTGTAAGGATGAAATTTCTGAAAAAGTAGTTTTAATAGAGAATCAACTTGAAGCAACTAATCACGACCATTTAGGTAAAATTATTACATACGCTTCAGGTTTGGATGCCGCTGTTGTTGTATGGATTGTGGAGTCGGCGCGTCAAGAACACGCCAGTGCTATTGAGTGGTTGAACAAGCATACGGATAATACGGTTGATTTCTTTTTGCTTGAAGTTCACGCTTATCAAATAGGAGACTCGCAACCTGCGCTACAATTCAAAATTGTTGAACAACCTAATGATTTTGCAAAAATTATTAAGTCGTTATCAAAAATTTCTGAGGTTGGAGAGGTTTTTGCCAAAACAATGTCAAATCGTTTAGACTTTTGGACAAGGTTTAATGAGTTTATAGATAATAACGGTAAACCTTTCAATAAGCATAAAGCAACGACGGACCATTGGTATAATGTTGCTATGGGTTCTTCTAAGTGTCAAATCTCAATAGATTTAGTAAACAAAGAACATAAAATCAGAGTTGGAGTTTGGATTCCTGATTGTAAAGAATTATATGACAAGTTTTATGAAAATAAAGAAGAAATTCAAGCAAATATTTCTTTCCCTCTCTCTTGGGATAGGTTAGATATGAAAAAAGCATCGTTGGTATGTTCTTACATAGATGGACTTAATTTTGAAGATAATTCTAACTACAATGCTTTAATGTCTCAAATAGTAAAAAGAGTTGTTGAACTGAAAAACGTTTTTAAAAAGTATTTGTAAATTTAAGAGACGAAAGTGTTAATTGTATGCTTTTTAAAATAAAAACAATGGAAGATAATTATTTTTTTAAAGTATCGTTTTTGCGTAGTGTTTCATAAATATTTTTGAGAATTTTAACAATTTCTTTTTTGTTTTTATTTTTTAATAAATTAAAAAGTATTTGAGGTTTCATGTATATAAATATAGACACTAAGGAGAAAAATATGAGTAAAAGAACGATAATTCATATCGCTGATGCACACATTTCGAAAGCATATAGTTCGCAAACTAGCGAAATGTTAAAAGCATTAATTAAAGATATTAAAAATCAAGCTGAGGGAAATATTGATTTTATAATATTTAGTGGTGATTTAGTGCAATCTGGGAAAGAAGAAAATTTTTCTTTTGCGCTAGATAGTTTTATTATGCCTTTATTACAAGAAACAGGGGTGTCAGAAGATAGGTTTATTTATGTACCAGGAAATCACGAAGTGGATATTGACAAAATTGATAATGATTTTGCAATTGGGTTTACTGATAGAATCTTGAGAGACGGAGTAAAGGATGAAGATTTTAAAAACTTAAATGTGCAAAATAGGTTAAAAGGATTTTTCTCTTTTAGCGAATTATTTTTTAAATGGAATCAAGAAGAAGTTGCTATTTCTCGTAAAATAGAATTAGATGGGATTACTTATGGAATTTCGTATGTGAATACGGCGTGGAATTCTGCTGGGGATAGTTCAAAGGAAGCTAAGAAAGTAATTGTACCTAGAGAGGCTTTAGTGAAAAGTTTTAATGACATTTCTTCTTGTGATAAAAAGATTATTTTAATGCATCATCCTATTGATTGGTTTGAGGATGATAATGCTTATGACGTTGAAAGCATATTAAACAAATATGATTTTGTATTGACTGGCCATAAGCATCATGAGTCTAGTAAGCAGTACGTACATGCAAATGGTCGAACGATTGTAAATGCGGTTTCTAAGTTGGATATTAGTGGAAATGAAAACGGATATGCAATTATTGATTTGGAAGATGATCAAGTTGTAATTAAAAATCGGAAATATATAAAAAAAAGAATGGAATATGCTCCAGACGTTAATATTACGGATGACGGCATAGTGTTGATTCAATTGTCGTCAAATAATACAGGCAAACAATTGTTAGTAGATACAATATTAAACACCAAGAAAGGATTTAATAATTCGTTAGATGAGTTATTCATTACTAATTTAATTGAGACAGGAACGAGAAAAAAATTTGAAGATTTGTTTGTAATGCCCGTAATGGACAAGCATTCAGAGTTAGTAAAAGAAAGGAATGATGACCCGGAAAGGCCCAATGTAAATATTATACAAGAGATAATGGGGCACAAATATTCAACTATTTGGGGGAGAAAGGAAACTGGAAAAACAATTTTAGCAAACTATGTCGCAAAGACATTATATGATAATTATGCGGAATATAAACTTCTTCCGGTTATACTAGATTGTAGATTTTTGGCAACTTCAAAAACTGCAATTTTATCTGCTGTTGGAGCGAGAATAAAAGAATTGCTAAAGGATGATTGTGCTATTAGTAAAAAGGATATTGAACAACTTGCAAAAGAAGGAGCAATATTAATAATATTTGATAATTATGATGCGGATAATCCAAAACGAAAAATTCAATTAGACTATTTTGAGTTATTATATCCTAATAATAAATTTTTATTTTTTAGAGATGAAACTCCGGCTGTCTTTTCCGATGAAGATAGATTGGCATTAATGGAACAAGAAGAGAATGCCGATATAGTAAACTTGTTTATTCGTAGTATGGATAAACATAACATTAGGCAATTAGCCAAAAACATGTTGGCTATAAATCCGTCCATAGAAGATGCTCACGTCGATAAAATTATACGTAGTTTTTCTACTAACAATATGCCGAGAACGCCATTTGCAGTTTCTCTTATTCTTGCAATTTGTGGTGAGTCTGCTGATTATATGCCTACAAACCAAGCTAAAATAGTAGAAAATTTCATGGAAAAACTGCTTGAAAAGTTAAATCCAGAAGAAGTTTATTCGAGAACATACGATTTCAATAATAAGGAAAAATTCTTAGCGGAAATTGCCTATGAATTACATAGTAGTAATCGATATTATATGAGTAAAGATGAGTTTACGATTTTTACCATAAAATACCATGAAAAGAAGGGTTATGAACTTAGAAACAGCAAATTTGATAAGTTATTTTTTGAAAAAGGAATACTTATAGAATATAATGATAATGTATTCTTTAGATATGAATGTTTGGCATATTATTATTTGGCGAAATATTGTTTTAAAAATAGACAATATTTTGAAGAAAGAATATTAAGTAAAGACAATTATTTGCAGAATGCTGAAACTATTTCGTATTATGCTGGGTTGAATCGAGAAGATGAAAAATTGATTGCGACTTTAATAGAATATGCAAAACCATATATAGAGAAAAATGTTGAATGTGGAAATCTCTTAGAAATAGATTCAATCAAATTGGAATTAGATATTCCTGATGAGGAAATTAAGGAAAGAATTGCCGAAACAAAACAACTATCAACTAAAGAAAAAGATGAATTAACGGATTTGCCCGATCGCTCAATTGGATATAATCCTGTAAAAATGAAGGTCGATGTGAAGTATAATGAAAATACTGCATTTGCTATGCTTATAGAGTTAATTGGTGAGGTCTTACGAAGTAGTGAAGAATTACTAGTTCCTATCAAAAAGGAAAGTTTTTCTATTTTTCTCAAAGGATGTATTATCTTGTGGAAACAGTTTAGAGAATCTTTACTTGATTTTGCAAAAGAAGTAAATGAAGAAATTATACTAAAGAAAAAAGCGAAGGAGGGAGAAAATTTTGAAGAGATAAAAAAATCTCTTGAAAAGGCATATACTTTGTTTTGTGATGTTTTAAAATTAAGTGTACCCATTGCGATAGCAGGTTTTGCGTTTGATAGTGTTGGAACGGATAAAATGAAAAAGATATATGTCGACATTTACAACGAGTGTCCTGATGACAAGCCTGAAAAATTATTGATGTGTATGTTACTATGTGATTTAAAAATAAATAATTGGGATAAAGTAATTAAAGAATATATAAAAAACACAAGTAAAAAAGATTTCCTTTTAATTATGTTTTTCAAATGTCAATATTATTTACAGTTTAATTATTTTGGTGATGAAACAAAAAAAATAATTGAGCCAACAGCAGATTGTTATATTGCGGCGCACAATATGAGCAAACTTGATAAATCTAGGATTATTGGTGCAATTGAAAAACATAAGTTGTTACCAGGCAAGAAAGTTGAATGACAAAATGAAGATAATTACTGCAAATCAGAGAAAATCCGTTTGGAAGTTAATATAGTTAAAGATTTTTAATAAGGTTAACATGGTTATGTGTAGTGGGATAAAATCATTTTGATTTTACCAAGTAACTTTCGATAATAAAAAATATTATCTTAGAAATTGCATATATGTTTTAATCAAATACATGCAAAATTTCATTGCCGGCAGTGTTTTGTGTTAAATTGGTTAAAACACCTGAATTACGTTAAAAGCGTTGAAATTTATTTGTAAATTGCGTAATGTTGGTATAAGTTGATATAAGAATTTTTACAAAAGAGGTCAAATGTCCAAAACCGTGGACATTTGACCGTTGCTAATTTTTAGCGAAATTTTATATAATATATGACGATAGTTGTCATATTAGGTGTGATATAATATAGGCAAATAATTAAGGTCTAGATATTATGAAAAAAGGGTATAGGATTATTTCAATAGAGGCGGCAGATATTTATCGGCACGAGCAAGAAAACGGCGTTAGCGTTGGGTATAAAATGCCCGAAAGTAAAAGCAACGTCTATTTTCGCTTGTTTAAAATCTACTTGGATAATTCTCTAGATCTCATAGAGCT
>ERZ1643247.1007-NODE-1007-length-28999-cov-22.312604_pt1 | contig 28999 bp, 25 predicted proteins | sample MGYA00579264_ERZ1643247 | MGnify/ENA primary metagenome ERZ1643247 (study PRJEB29033, sample SAMEA4952262) | chicken gut metagenome | biome: Broiler Chicken; feature: Gastrointestinal Tract; material: Caecum | place: Ireland | collected 2018 | study: Broiler... | reverse complement strand
CCGAAACCTGCGTAACGAGCTGAAAGGTACGCTCGCCGCTGCGGTAATCGGAAAAGTGCAGGCTCATGTCCGCGTCGAGAATGCCCACGAGCGTTACGGCGGGAAAATCATGCCCCTTTGCGACCATCTGCGTGCCCACGAGGATATCCGCCTCCCGCCCCGCAAACGCTTTCAGGATCTTGTAGTGCCCCTCTTTGCCGGAGGTCGTGTCGTTGTCCATGCGCAGAATGCGCGCGGAGGGATACAGTTTTTTCAGTTCCCCCACCACCTTCTGCGTACCCGTGCCCGTATAGCTCAGGTGCACGCTGCCGCATTCGGGGCAGGCGGAAAGCATATGGTACTGCGCGCCGCAGTAGTGGCATTTGAGGCAGTCTTCCTCGCTGTGATAGGTGAGGGAAACGTCGCACGACTCGCATTTTGCAACATAACCGCATTCGCGGCAGATCACGCTCTGCGCAAACCCCCTGCGGTTGATGAAGATGATCGCCTGCTTTCCCTTTTCGAGGCATTCGGCAAGTTCATCGCGCAGGGCAGACGAAAAGGGCGTGTTGTTTCCCCGGCGGACTTCCCTGCGCATATCCGCGATGATCATTTCGGGCATCGGTCGGGCGTTGATGCGCTCGGGGAGTTCCATGAGCCCGTATTCCCCTTCTTTTGCTTTGAGATACGTTTCCACCGAGGGCGTCGCGCTGCCGAGCACCAGCTTGCAGCCGTTGTACTCCGCGCGCAGCCGCGCGATCTCCTCCGTCCGATAGCGCGGGCTCGATTCGCTCACATAGCTTTGGTCGTGTTCCTCGTCCATGACGATGACGCCCACGTTTTCCACCGGCGCGAATACGGCGCTGCGCGCGCCTATGGCGATTTTTGCATCGCCCGTGCGCAGCCGCCACCATTCGTCGAACCGTTCCCCGGCCGAAAGCCCGCTGTGCAAAATGGCGGCGCTCTCACCGAACCGGGCGCGCAGCTGTTTGAACATCTGCGGGGTGAGCGCGATCTCGGGCACCAAAAATATGGCGCTCTTTCCCTCGCGCAGCGTATCCGCGATGAGGCTGAGATAAATTTCCGTCTTTCCGCTGCCCGTTACCCCGTGCAGGAGCTGCACCGTCTTGTCTGACGCGCGTATCTTTTCGATGGCGGACTTCTGCGCCGCCGTCAGCGCGCGTTCGGGCGCTTCCGCCGCAAGCTTTGCATAGGGCAAACGGTTCACGCGCTCCTTTTCGAGCGCCAGCGCGCCCTTTTTGACCAGCTCCGCCACGGCGCCCCGTCCGAACTTTCCGCAAAGCTCGGTATAATCGGCGCGCCCCGCCTCCTTCATAAAGGAAAGCGCCGCCGCCTGCGCCTTCGCTCGGGCGGAAATTTCCGCTTCTCCCTTAAACACGGCGACGTTTTTATACAGCTCGCGCACCCTTCCCTTGCGCATCTCGCCGGGCAGGAACAGGCGCAATACGAGCGCCTTCGGGCAATGATAGCGCGCGGAGATCTTCTCGACGAGTTCGAGACACTCCGCATTGAGCGCGGGCACATCGTCCACAACGGAAAGGATATCTTTGAGCTTGGAATAGTCGTAGTCGCTCTCTTCTTTGAGCCGCATCACAAATCCGTCCACGACCCTGCCGCCGAAGGGCACCCTGACCCTGCTGCCCGCAAAAACGCCGTCCGCGGCGCGGTATTCAAATATTTTATCGACCTCGCTGTGAGCGATGTCGACGATCACTTCCGCCGTCATTCGTCTACCCGATAAAAAACAGAAAGCCCCGATGTGTTTCGGAGCGTCTTTTTTGCGTATTGATCCGTAAAAGGAGGATCAGTCTTTGGTCATATGGAGCGTGCCGTTTTCGATCTCCTGGCATGCGAGAGCGATCTCCTTCACGTTGCCGGGGAGCTCTCTGATGCCCTGATTCTGCTCCTGATCGATGATCTGGCGGGCGCGCTTCGCCACCACTACGCACAGCGCATAGCGGGAGGCGGGGTGTTCCTTCGATCCCAATTTTTCTACAAGACTGTCCACAGAAGGCTGATTGATCATTTTTGCTACCTCCAAAAAAAAATAGTGTATTCACGAAAAATGATTTGTGCCGACAAATCGTTTTTCCGTGATCTGAGGGCGACACCGTTGTTCGCCGACAATGGTCGGCTCTGCAACGGTTTCTCCGTTCTTTGCGCCCTTTTAGGGGCACACATAATATGCAAGGGCGCAAATTCACCCTCTTCCCATAAGGCAAAGCGTTGCCAAATTGAGTGAAAAAGCAAAAAATGTCATTTTTGCTTTTTCGCAAGATTATCCAAATAATTCACTTGCGTTTCCGAAAATCGCACTTTTCGGAATAAGCCCCCCATTTGCCGCGATGCGCGGCCTCGGGCAGGAAAGGTGAATTCGGCGCATGCATAATAGTGCAAGCCCTTAAAAAGCGCCGAAGAGGAAAAATCCGAACGCAGAGCCGTTTGCTAAAACGGCGAACGTTGGGGTTTTCCTAAATATCACGACTTTCCGCAGTGCCTTTGCACGAGGAAAGTGTGAACCCCCTCACTCTACATTCTGTATCTGTTCGCGTACCTTTTCTATCTCGTTTTTAAGCGCCAACCCGCTGTTCGTAACGGAAAGGTCGTTGCTCTTGGAGCACACGGTGTTCGCCTCGCGGTTGAACTCCTGCACCAAAAAATCGAGTTTTCTTCCCACGCGCTCCTCTTTACAGATAGAGCGGAACTGCAAGATGTGCGATCTGAGCCGGGTAAGCTCCTCGTCGATATTGGATTTGTCCGCAAACACGCAGACCTCCGTCAGGAGCCGCCCTTCGTCGAAGTCCGTGCCCGAAAGGATCTCTTTCATGCGCTCCTCCAACTTCTTGCGGTATTCCTCCGCAACGAGCGGCGCGCGCGCCGAAATGTCGGCCACGAGCTTTTCGATATTGTCCATGCGTGCGAGCATATCCTCCGCGAGCTTTCCGCCCTCTTTCAGGCGCATCGCGTTCAGATTGTCGAGCGCGCCGTCGAGCGCGCAGATGAGCGCGGAAACGAGCGTCTCGTCCGCCCCCTGCACCTCTTCCTGCCGAACGACGTCCGGGCACTTCATCAGCGCGTTGAGCGTAAAATCGTCCGCAAGGGAAGAAAATTCGCGTTTGAGCGCGGCCGCGGCTTCCGCCCAGCTCTTGGCGGCGGGCATATCCACATACAGGTTTTTGGGCTTTTCCCGCTTGTCTACGAGGTTGATATAGATGTCCGCATGCCCGCGCGTGAGCTTTTTGCGCACCGCGGAACGGATCACCTCTTCGTAAGCGTTAAAGATCTTGGGGCTCTTTACGGAAATATCGAGATAGCGGTTGTTGACCGTTTTGATCTCCACCGTCATATCTATGCCTTCCGCCTTATACTCCCCTTTCCCGTAGCCGGTCATGCTGAACATCGGAGCTCTCCTTCGCGCAAACGCCGCAAAAGAGCCGCGCCGTTTGTCTGCTTCTCAAAAAATAAGAGGCTCCGCCGTAAAAACGTCTCGGGCGGCAGGCCGCGCATTCGCGCCCTGCGCCGGAGCCCCATATTTTCGCATATTACATTATAACAGAACGCGCAAAAAATTTCAAGTTATTTTGCCGCGATTCCGTTCTCCTCCAATATTTTTCTAAATTCTTCTTCCCCGATCACGCGTATCCCGAGCGATTTCGCCTTGTCGAGCTTACTGCCCGCGCTCTCTCCCGCGATGACCAGCGTCGTCTTCTGCGTTACGGCGCTCTGGCACATGCCGCCGGCTTCCTCTATGCGCTTCTGCGCGTCGCTGCGCTTGAATTTTTGCAGCGTGCCCGTGAGCACTACGTTTTCGCCCGTAAACGCGCCGACGGACTGCCCTTCCTTCACATACGGCCTGACCCCCGCCGCCAGGAGTTTTCCGATCTCCGCCAGATTGTCCTCGTCCGCAAAATAGGCAGCGATGTCCGCCGCCGTCTTTTCGCCGATGTTTTCCATGGCGATGAGCTCTTCCGCCGTCGCCCTTTCCAGCGCCTCTATGCTCTTGAACCTGCGGGAAAGATCTTTCGACGCGACCTTCCCCACGCCGCCGATACCGAGCGCGAAAACAAAGCGGTCGAGCGGCACGTTCTTGCTTGCCTCCAAAGCCTTCAAGAGGTTGCGGATCTTCTTGTCGCCGAACCCTTCCAGCCCCGAAAGCTTTTCTTTATTCAGCGCGTACAGGTCGGAATAGGCGCGCACGTGCAGTTCGTCGTAAAAGAGCGCCGCCGTCATTTCGGAAAGCCCCTCTATGTCCATGGCGCCCTTGCTCGCAAAGTTGGCAAGAGACGCGACGACGCGCGGCCTGCAATCCCTGTTCGTGCAGAAAAGGTTAGCCCCCTCTTCCGTGAGCGGCTGCCCGCAATACGGGCACACGTCGGGCTTTTCTATGTCTACGCTCTCGCCCGTATGCTCCACGGCGCGGAGGATCTCGGGTATGACCTCGTTGCTCCTTCTGATGAGCACGCGGCTCCCCTTGCGTATATCCTTACGGCGTATGTCGCCGAGGTTGTTGAGGGTCGCCCGCCGCACGGTCGCTCCCGCCAGTTCAACGGGCGCCACGTGCGCCAGGGGGGTGAGTTTTCCCGTGCGCCCGACCTGCCACGTTACGTCTTCGACGGTCGTGACCGCCTCCTCCGCTTCGAATTTGAACGCGATCGCCCAGCGCGGGAATTTATCGGTATACCCCATCGCCTCGCGCACGGGATATTCGTTGACTTTTACGACCGCGCCGTCCGTCAGAACGTCTATTTTTTTGCGGTTGACGTCTATTTCGGAGATCGCGTCGAGCACCTCTTCGGGCGTTTTGCACAGGCGCGCGTAGCCGAAGGTCTTAAACCCCTCCCGTTTCAGAAAGGCGATCGCCTCCTCCTGCGAATGCACGATCTCCTCCGACATATAATTTACGTCGTAAAACAGAATTTCGGGCCTGCGCGCGGCGGTAACCGCGGGGTCGAGGTTCCTTACCGCGCCCGCGGCGGCATTGCGCGCGTTTTTCAGCGGCTCCGCCGCCGTCCTGTTATACTCTTCCAGAACGGAAAGGCGTATGACCGTCTCGCCGCGCACCTCCAAAGTCCCTTTATAGCTTATGGAGAGCGGAAAGCTCCTGATCGTGAGCGCCTGCGCCGTAACGTCTTCTCCGTAAACGCCGTTGCCGCGCGTCGTCGCGCGCACGAACATCCCGTTCTCGTAGGTCAGGCAAATGGTCAGCCCGTCGAATTTATATTCCACGACGTAGCTCGCCTCTCCCGCCTTCGCCACGCGGGTGAAAAAGGCGTTCATCTCGTCTTCGGTAACCGCCTTGTCCAGCGAATACAGCCGCGCGATGTGCTCGTGCCGCGCAAACCCCTTGACCGGCTCTCCGCCGACCCTCCGCGTGGGCGAATCGGCAAGGCGTACTCCCGTCTCCGCTTCCAACTCCCTGAGCTCGTCGTAGAGCCTGTCGTATTCCGCGTCGGAAACGGTGGGCGCGTCGAGCACGTAATATTCGTATGCGTACTTGTTGAGGGTATCCACAAGGGCGCGCATTCTGTCCATGATCTTCTCCCGCGGAACAAAAATCGCAATACGTTCCGCAAAACGTGTTATTTTATAAGACGGTGAGCGGAGCGAGCTGCGCGGAAAGCGCCTTGATGCCCAGTCCCGGAAAGCTTACGTTTACGACCAGCGCGCTGCCCTGGCCCTTCGTTGCCACGATCATTCCCTCCCCGAACTTGGGGTGGCGCACCTTCACGCCCGGCTTGAAAGCGGAATAGTCCTTTTCTCCCGCATTCGCCGCGGCGGGGCGCAGCGCCTGCCTGTATGCGGCGGCGGCATTGAACGCGGGCGCCGCCTTTGCCGGCTCGGGCGGCAGATCGCTCTGATACCCGTAATCGTCGTCATCGCGCGAGGCGTCGCGCGCAAACCGCCTGCCGTACGAGGCATAACCCGAATACCCCCGCGAATAGGAGGTATCCGCCGCCCTTCTCGCATAGCTTCCGTAAGGAGAGCGGGGCGCATCTAAGCCCATTTCCTCAATGAACCGGGAGGGCATGGTCGCCTCGCGCTTGCCGTAAAGGTACCGGCTCTCCGAACGGGTCAGATACAGCCTTTCCCTCGCCCGCGTGATGGCAACGTACATCAGCCGCCGCTCCTCTTCCAAATCATCGTCGTCGTAAGAGGCGCGCGAGACGGGCATGATGTTTTCCTCCATGCCCACCACGAAAACCGTCTTGAATTCCAGCCCCTTGACCGAATGAATGGTCGCCAGCGTCACGTATTCGCTCTCGTCCATCTCGTCGGTATCCGAGCTCAGCGTTACCTGATTCAAAAAGTCTGCGAGCGTCGCTCCCTTGTTGAGTTTGCAGAACTCGTCCACGGAATTTACAAATTCGTCGATGTTCGCCTTTTTGTTGATGCTCTCGTCGGAATCGTCCGCGTACATCGAGAGGATCCCGCTGTCGTTGATCACGTCGCGCACGAGCTCGTCGGCTCCCTCCTCCGCGCCCTTGATGACGAGGCTTTTCAGGAGCTGGCCGAACGCCTTTACCTTCTGGCGGCTGCCCGCCGTGAGCGGCAGCTCGTCCACCGCCAGCACCGCGTCGTACACGGAGAGCCCCGTCTGCTCTGCATACGCTTCGAGCGTTTCCACCGTCTTGGCGCCGATGCCGCGCTTGGGCACGTTGATCACGCGCACCGCGGCCTCGCTGTCGAAGGGGTTGTTGATGATGCGCAGATACGCCAAAAGGTCTTTGATCTCCCTGCGCTCATAAAAGCGGAAGCCCCCGAACACCTTAAAGGGAATATTGTACTTTGAAAATTCCTGCTCGAAAGAACGCGTCAGCGCGTTGATGCGCATGAGCACGGCAAAATCGGAAAAATCGTAATCTTTCGTGCGCATGAGGTCGGATATGGTGCGCGCGACGTAGAGCGCCTCGTCCGACTCCGTCGCCGCCTGAAAATAGCCTGCCTCGGCGCCTTCGCCGTTCTCCGTCCAAAGCTCTTTTTCCTTCCGCCTGCCGTTGTTTTTGATGACGGAATTTGCGAGCTTCAAAATATTTTTCGTGGAGCGGTAATTCTGTTCGAGCTTATATACCTTCGCGCCCTTGAAATCCTTTTCGAATTCGAGGATATTTTCGATCTTCGCCCCCCGCCAGCCGTAAATGCTCTGGTCGTCGTCTCCCACGCAAAAGAGGTTGCCGTGCACGGAAGAGAGGAGCCGCACGATCTCGTATTGCACGCGGTTGGTATCCTGAAACTCGTCCACGTGTATGTAGCGGAACCTGCCCGAAAGATATTCGAGCGCGTCTTTGTCCGTTTCCAGAAGGCGCAGCGTTTCGGTGAGCAGGTCGTCGAAGTCGAGCGCGTTGTACGCTTTCAGATGCGCCTGGTACGCGGCATAAACCCGCTCTATGGAGCCGATATTTTTCACGTCTCTGTTCTTTTCGGCATACGCTTCGGGAGCAAGGCCGAGTGTCTTCGCGTTCGCGATGTGAAACTTTACGTTCTTTAAGAGCTTTTCGTCCGTCTCGCCGCACTCCGCAAAGGACTTTTTGATGACGTTGTTCCGCTCCGTTTCGCTGTATATGGAAAAGTTTTTATTGTATCCGATGCGTTCGGCGTATTGCCGCAGGATACGCACGCACATGCTGTGTATCGTGCAGATCCACATCTTTTCCGCGCCGTCCACCATGCGCGAAAGCCTCTCCTTCATCTCCTTCGCCGCCTTGTTCGTAAAGGTGATGGCGAGAACGGAGGAGGGATACACCCCCTTTTCCTCCACGAGATAAGCGATGCGCGAGGTCAGCACGCGCGTTTTGCCGCTGCCCGCGCCGGCAAGCACCAGAACGGCGCCCTCCGTATCCAGAACGGGCTTGATCTGTTCGGGGTTGAGTTTTTCGAGTATCTTGTCCATCTTATGCGACGCGCGCCCGACGAGCGGGCGCGCCCTTCTTATGTTTTCTCCCGTATATGATACCACATTTTGGCCCGAATCGCAAGCGCGCAAGGGGTAAAAACTTATGTTTGCGAAGTACAAAAAGCAAACCGCCGCGGCGCGGCGGAACAAGCCCTCTTACCCCCGCCGTTCGAATTCGCATTCGCGGCGGAAACGTTCGAGCGCTTTCAGATACCTTTCGCTGAGACGCAGGGTATAGCGCTGCCTGTCCTCGTAGCTCAGGCGCGAGAACTCCTCCTTGTCCGTAAGGCGGCCGATGGCGTCGCTCACCTCGCCTTCGGAAAGCAACAGCTTTTTCACCCTTTCATAGAACTCGTCGTCCTCCCCGCCGCCGCGTATGGTATAGGTTACCTTGCCCGCAAAATAGCGCTCCACCTTGCTCTCGTTGAGCCCTTCGCTCTTGGCGCGGGCGAGCTCGCCCGCCAGATCCTGCCGATAATTTTCCCAAAAGCCGTTTTTCAGCCTCGCCTTCGCCTCGCGCGCCACGCTCCTGAAATTCCTCGCTTCGCTCTTCGACATTTTTCTCACCTCTTCGCCCTGAAATTGCGTTTTCCGTCAAATTTTGCGCAAACAAAAAGCCCGTTATCTTTCAATAACAGGCTTTTGTGTCAGTTCTTATTGCTTCTTTTTCTCGCCGCTTCCGACTTCTTCTTTCTTCTCACGGAAGGCTTCTCGTAATGTTCTTTACGGCGAAGATCTCCGATGATGCCGTCGCGGGAGCACTTTCTCTTGAAACGGCGCAGCGCGCTGTCAATCGATTCGTTTTCTCCGACTCTGATCGTAGACATTCCTTTTCAACCCTCCTTCGCCTTTCGCAGTTCGTTAACGCCGTTATTTTACCCGAAACGGAAAAAAATGTCAAGCCATTTTCCGCCTTTTTTCGCCTCCGCCAAAAAAATGTTTTTTTCGGCAAAATGCGCCGCATTTTACCGTGAGCCGAAAAACCGTTACAGCAGCTTTTCCCCCATATTCTCCCCGCCGAGGATATGGATATGCAGGTGGAACACCGTCTGCCCCGCGTCCCTGCCCTGGTTCACGATCAGCCTGTACCCGTTTTCCAGCCCCAGCGCTTTTGCGATCTCCGGAATTTTCACGAGGCACCTTTTTACCTGCTCGGCCTGCTTTTCGTCCATTTCCGCAAGGGTCGCAAAGTGCGATTTGGGCACGCAGAGGCAGTGCACCTTCGCCTGCGGGTTGATGTCTCTGAAAACGAGCATGTCGTCGTCCTCATACACCTTGTTTGAGGGGATCTCCCCCGCGATGATCTTGCAAAAAATACAGTTTTCCATCTCAGTTTTCTCCTTTATTCTCCGTTATTTCGGCGAGCAGGCCGTCCTTGAACGCGCGCACGGCGCGCACGCGCACGGCATGCCCCGCCCCGCCCGCAAGGTACAGGCGGATATAATTTTCCGAATACCCTTCGGTGTATCCGTCCTTTTCCTCCTCGGGCACGAATTCCAACACTTTTCCGACGAACTTCTTTTCGTATTCCCCTTTCAGCCTCTTTGCGAGCGCCAGAAGCGCATGCAGGCGCGCGCTCTTCGTCTCGGGCGGCAGCTCCCGCAGCTTCGCCGCGTTCGTACCCGTGCGGCGGCTGTACGGAAAGCAATGTATCTGGGAAAAACCGATCTCCTCCGCAAATGCGAGCGTCTCCTGAAAGTCCTCCTCCGTTTCGGAGGGGAACCCCGCGATGATGTCCGTCGTGATCGCCGCGTCCGGAAAATACTTCCGGATCAGCGCGCCCCGCGCGCGGTAATCGTCCTTCGTGTAATGCCGGTTCATTTTTCTGAGCACGCTCTCCGCGCCGCTTTGCAGGGAAAGATGAAAATGCGGCGCAAACCGCTTCACCTCTTTCGCGGCCCGCATGAGCTCTTCCGTTACCGCGTTCACTTCCAAAGACCCCAGCCGAATGCGGCAGCGGGCGTCTTTTACGGCGAGCAAAAGATCCGCAAGCCCCCTGCCGCCGTCGTGATAGGAGGAGATGTCTATGCCCGTTATGACCGCCTCTTCCGCCTTGCAGGAGAGGATCTCCGCCGCGGCGCTTTCCATGCGCCTCGAACGGCTCCTGCCGCGCAGGTACGGTATGATGCAGTAAGAACAAAAATTGTTGCACCCGTCATGTATTTTCACGAACGCGCGCGATTTCGACGTTTTCGGAGGGAGCAGCTCGTCGTATTCCCCGTCGCTTTCGTCGAGGAACACCCCCCTGCTGTCCAGCAGCTCCAAAATCTTTCCCTTCTGCCTCGCGCCCGCAACGACGGTCACGTTCTCCTTCTGCGCGAACGCTTCGGGCGCCTTTTCCGCGGCGCAGCCGCACACGACGATCTCCGCGTGCGGGCTGATCCTGCGGATCCGCGCGATCGCCTGGCGAGACTTTTTTTCCGCCTCTCCCGTCACCGCGCAGGTATTCAGAATATAAATATCGGCGGGCGCGAGCCCGTCGCACACCTCGTATCCCAGCCGTGCGAGCCCCTCCATGAGCGACCCGCTCTCGCAGTCGTTCACCTTACAGCCCAGGGTAAAAACGCATGCCTTCATCTGAGTTCCCCCAGCGAAAACATCGCGACGGCGGTAAAGGCAACGGCGGCCGTTTCCGCGCGCAGGATACGTTTGCCCAGCGTAACGCCCGCAAACCCCGCGCGCCGCGCCGCCGCAAACTCTTCTTCCGAAAATCCTCCCTCGCTCCCCACGACCAACGCGCAGGAACCTTTCAAAGAGGACACGTCCGCCTCGCTCTCCCTCGCGAATTCGCACGCGAACAGCTTGTTGTCAAAACCGTCGCAGGAGGCGAGCGCCGCGGCAAGATCCGCATAATACGATATTTCGGGCACGCGCGCGCGCAGGCACTGCTTCGCCGCCTCTTTCGCGACCCTTCTCAGCCTTTCCAGCTTGTTTTCGTTCATATACGCCGCGCAATAACGGCTCGCAAAAATGCCGATCTCCGAAACGCCGAGCTCGGTCGCCTTCTGCACGACGAACTCCGTCTTATCCCCTTTGAGCGCGCCCGCCATAAGCCTGACCCGCGCTTTCGGCTCCTTGTCGGAAGGTTTGCCGCCCGTCACGTTGCAATACAGCGCGCCCTTTTCCGCGCGGCAGATCACCGCGTCGTATTCCTGCCCGCTCCCGTCCAGCAGCACGACCTCGTCTCCGACGCCGAGCCGCAGAACGTTCTTCGCGTGCGCGTACTCCTCGCCCGAGATCGCCGTTTCGGGCGCGATCTTATCCACAAAAAATCTGCGTACCGTCATGTCATCTCCGCATCGCAATCGCGTACCATTCGCCCTTTTTCAGCTCCTGCACGAGCGAAAGCCCCTTCGCGCCGTACGCCGCCTTGACCTGATCGAGCTTGCTCGCGATGATGCCGCTCAGAATGAGCGTTCCGCCCTCTTTCAGGTTTTTGGGAATGCTCTCCGAAAGGCGGCAAAGTATATCCGCGGTGATGTTCGCGAGCATCACCTCTCCGCGCACGTCGGCATTTTCCAGCAGATCGGAAAGCGCCACTTTCGTCTTATCCGCCGTACCGTTGAGCGCGCTGTTGTGCTCCGCGCTGCGCACCGCCACATAGTCAATATCCGTAAGATAGGCATACCCCGCGCCGAGCTTCACCGCGGCGATGCCGAGAATGCCGCTCCCGCAGCCGACGTCTATCACCGTATCGCCCGCTTTGAGATACTTCTGCAAAAGTTCGAGGCACATGGAGGTCGTTTCGTGCTCGCCCGTGCCGAACGCCATGTTCGAATCGAGCAGGACGACGATCTCCTCCGGCTTTTTTTCATATCTGATCCATTCGGGGCAAACGACCACCCTTTCCCCGATGTGAATGGGTCGGAAATGCTTTTTCCAGATGTCGATCCAGTCGTCGCCGTCCACCTCGCGCCTGCCCGTTTCCAGCGAGCCGAGGCGGAAGATCCCCTCGCTGCGCGCGCGCAGCTCTTGCAGCTCGCCCTCGATCTTTGCGATCGTCTCCTTCGCGACGTCTGCGGGCAGAAAGCACTTTACGAGCACGTCGCCGCCCGCCTGTTCGGTCAGCTCGTCGTCCATATAATCCCAAAAGGTGCGCTTGTCGTTTTGCAGGGCGATCACGTCGTTCACGTCGGAGATCGCGACCCCGTAATTGGTATGTTCCCACATGATGTCCGCGACCAGCTCGCTTCCCTCCGTGGTCGTATGTACGGTCAATTCGATAAATTTCATAAATAACCTCTCCGCGCCGCCCCTGAGGGCGGCGCGTCTTCCGTTTTACATTAAAAAGAGCATCGCCTGCTCCGAGGCTGTCGTCTCCGTCACGAATCTGACGGGATTGTTCTCATACAGCACGCCCAAAAAAGTGCCGTCTATCTTCGCCGTAAGATCCTGCACGAAACCCGTGTTCTCAAAAATCCTGAATATCCCGAACACGAGCAGCGTCAAAAGCAGCACCGCCGCGACCATCAGCAGCATGCCGAGCACCCTGTTTATCGTGCGCATCACTACGTTGCCCGACGAAAAGATCCCGCCCAGGAACTTGACGATAAGAATGCGCACGATCTGCACCGCAAAAAAGAGCAGGATATAGTAGATGACCGTTTCGAGGCGGATCTTGCCGAGAAAGCTCCACGCATTCGTAAGGGAAGCGTTCAGCCTTTCGATGAGCCCCGCCACCGCGGGAATGCCCGCGATCATGCCCCCGAAGGTTGCGCATATAAAAATGGAAAGTATAAACCCGAAGATACCCTTTGTAAAAAACCGCAGCGTGCGCGCGAAACCGAGGGCAAGCCCCAGTCCCGCGAGCAGCACGGCGAAGAGTATCGTCATCGCGTCTATGGTCGTCATATCGTTTTCTCCTGTGCCGGCCCGGAACGGGCGCGGCAAGATTATAGCCTCCCGCAAAAAAATTCATGCGTCCGCGCGGAAAAAACCGCGGCGGCGCTCATTATTTCAGGTTCACCTCGAATTCGCACACGTTTTTGAATTTTTTGACGTACGGGCAGGAAGAGCACGCGAGCTCCACCTCCACGTCTCCGAGCAACACTTCCAGCACCGCCTCGCAATAGCCGCGGATAAAGGCGCAAACGTGCCTGTGCGCGGGCGAACGGTCGAGCAGGAAGCACTCGCTGATGCTGAGCTTTCCGCTGAGCGTGCCCTCCTCCCTGTCCACCTTGATGTCGGAGGAGAATTTGCCCCAGCCGACCGTGGAATCGAATTCGCACCAGCGCGCGATCTTCTCCTCGGGCGTATATTGGCGGTACTCGCTCTTTTCCTCCATCGTGCTTTCCAGTCTGCGGCCGAAATTATGCCCGCACTCGTGTCCGCTCTCATAAAAGATGCGTTCCGCGCGCGCCTCGTCCGTAGCGTCTGCCACGCTGTCGTAGATCTGCGAAAACATCGTAACGAAGGTATCGCTGCGGAAACTCACGTTGCGGTGCTGGTCGGCGGGGTTGATCATGATGCCCCGATCGCTCAGATACTGAAAAACGGTGTACTTGTTCGCGTCCGCAGAGGCGCTCTCCGCCTCTTTCGGAATGCCGAGCAGCAGCCTGAGCTCGTTTTCGAGCGTGGGGAGGAATTTTTTGTAGTCGCCGTCCAGCGCGATCACTTTCTGTTTGCGGCTTATGTAATAAACGAGATCGTCCGACGGCACATAGTCCTGCACCACAAAATGCAGGATCGTCTTTTTGTTGTTGATCGCGATCTCGATCTCGTTGAGTATATGCTCGCTCTCGTTCACGGCTGGCGTGCCGATCAGCAAGACCACCTCCGCTTCCTTGATCGCCGACACCAGCTCCGAGGCATACGGCTTCCCGCCGGGTATATCTCTCGGCGCAATAAAGCATTTCAGCCCGTGCGCTTCGAGATATGCAACGATCTCATCCGCCTTTTCCCCGTCCGCCGTGCGCGCGTGGCTCACAAATATCCGCTTCTTATCCATAAGTATCTCTCCCCTCGTTTTATCTTACCGCGCGCAGGGCGCGTTCCAATCAGAATCCGTACAGATCTTTGCTCCCGAATTCGGGCTCGCAGGTCATGTTCAGCCCCAGTTCGCGCACGTAGCTCATATCCGTTTCCGGCAGAATGCACGAAGCGTGCGCCTCGCACCCGCGGAGCGCCACGAGCATATCCATCGCCTTTTCCGCGACGGGGTTCGTCGCCGCGCAGATGGAAAGCGCCGTCAGAACGTCTCCGAGGTTGAGCTTCACCTTATCCTCGCACAGCACCTCTTTTTTGAGCTTGATGATGGGCGCGAGCACGATGGGAGACAATAACAGCATATCGTCTCCGATGGAAGAGAGCGCCTTGATCGCGTTGAGCACCGCGGAAGAGCTCGCGCTCATGAGCTTGCTCGAACGCCCCGTAACCGTCTCCCCGTTTTCCAGGCGGATCGCCACCGCCGTCCCGTTGCATTTTTCCGCCTTTTCGAGCGCGGGCTTGCGTACCGTGCGCTCCTCTGCGGAGATCTTGTTCTGATTCATCAAAAGCTGTATGCGTTCCACCGCTTCGGCGGAGCCGTTGCCCGTCTTATAATCGCAGGCGGCTTTATAGTAGCGGCGTATGATCTCCTGCCTGGCGGCCTCGCGGCACGCCTCGTCGTCCACGATGGCGAACCCCGCCATGTTCACGCCCATATCCGTCGGGGAATTGTAAATAGACTCGTCTCCCGTGATCTTCGTGAGAATGGATTTTACGATGGGGAAACACTCTATGTCTCTGTTATAATTGACGGTCGTCTCCCCGTACGTTTCGAGGTGGTACGGGTCGATCATATTGATGTCTCCGAGGTCTGCCGTCGCCGCCTCGTATGCCACGTTCACGGGGTGGCGCAGAGGAATGCTCCAAATGGGAAAGGTCTCGAACTTCGCGTAGCCCGCGCGCACGCCCCGCCTGTACTCGTGATAGAGCTGCGAAAGGCAGGTGGCGAGCTTTCCGCTGCCCGGCCCGGGCGCGGTTACGACCACGAGCGGCTTGCTCGTTTCTATGTACGGGTTCGCCCCGTAGCCCTCGTCGGATACGATCACGTCCACGTCGGTGGGATACCCCTTCGTCTTTCTGTGGATATACGTTTTCAGCCCGTGGCGGTTGAGCTTGTTGATGAACTTGTCGGCGGCGGGCTGATCCTGATACTGCGTAACGACCACGCTGTTCATATTCAGCCCGAGGGCGCGCATCTTGTCGATGAGCCGCAGAACGTCCGTGCCGTAGGGAATGCCGAAATCCGCGCGTATCTTGTTGCGTTCCAGATCCGCCCCGCTTATGACGAAAATGATCTCCGATTGATCTTTGAGCGTCAAAAGCATCTTGCATTTCGCGTCCGCCTCGAATCCGGGCAGCACGCGCGTGGCGTGCATGTCGTCGAACAGCTTGCCGCCGAATTCGAGATACAGCTTGTTATCGAATTTCCTGATCCTCTCCAATATTTTCTCGCTCTGCAATTTGATGTATAAATCATTGTCAAAGCCCTTTTTCATTTGTCTGTCCTCTTCTCATAAACGTCTCTGCTATTGTACCATACCTTTGAAAATTTTGCAAGGGAATCGCACTTTCCGCCCCCGCTTCCCGCAAAAAAATATGCGCCCGCTCCATACGGAGCGGGCGCGCGTTTTTCACATAACATTATCCGGAGATGGTCTCGCGCATCTTTTTGATCGCGTCTGCGCGGTTGTCGCAGCCCAGCTTCATATAGATCGCGCTGATGTAGTTGCGCGACGTTCCCTCCGAAAGATTCAGCGCGGAAGCGATCTGACGGTTGTTGAAGCCCTCGTAGAGCATGACGGCGATCTCCGTTTCCCGCTCCGAAAGCCCGAACGCTTTTTTGAGTTTGAGTTCTCTGTCCGCCGAAACGTTCTTCGCCGCGTCCGAGATCTTTTTCGCAATCTTCGCGGGCAGTATGGTATCCCCCGCGTACGCGTTTTTTACCGCGTCGATGAGCGCCGCCCCGCCTATGTCTTTGAGCAGATAGCCGCAGGCGCCGTTGTTGAGCGCGCTCAGGATATAATCGCTGTCGTCGAACGTGGTCAGAATGAGCACCTTTGTGTCGGGGAACCTCTTTTTGATCTCCCCCGTAGCCACAACGCCGTTCATGTTGGGCATGCGTATGTCCAACAGCACCACGTCGGGCACGTTGCCCTCCATCTTTTCGAGCGCGTCCGCCCCGTCCGTCGCCACGGCGACCACTTCAAGCTCGGCGGAAGTCGACAAAACGCTCTTTATCCCTTCCGAAAGAATGGGCTGATCATCCACGATCATCACTTTGATCTTCATGCGGCTCCTCCTTTATTTTTTGTTCCGTCGTCTTCCACTTTCCCGGCAGGCTCAGCTCTATTTCAAAGCCCTCGCCTTCCTCCGAGTCGAAGCGCACCATGCCCCCGAGCTTTTCCGCCTTTGCGCGCATGCCCGAAAGCCCGAAGCCTTCTTTAAAAGTCTTCATGTCCGCGCCCCTGCCGTTGTCGGAGAGCAAAAACTCTATAAAATTGCCCATATCTTTGAGCTCGAAAAAGAACGCCGTGCTGTTCCCGTGCCGTATGCCGTTGGAAATGCCCTCACGCAGCGTGTTCGCAATGAACCGCTCCGCCTCGCTGTCGAGAGAAACGTCGTCTATCTTGCTGCGCACGGTGATGCCCGTGCCGTCCTGCGTTTCACCGAGTATGCCTTCCAGATATTCCTTAAACGTTACGTTTTCCCGCCGTCCGGAAAGCAGGTGCACGCTCAGCCGCAGTTCGTCCAAGCAGCTTTTCGCCTGAATGTTTGCCGCCGCGATGCACTTTTTCGCCGTTTCGGGATCGGAATCCACGGCGAGCCGCGCCGCCTCCGTCTGCATGATGACGGTCGTGAGCGAATGCCCCGCCGTATCGTGTATCTCTTTGGCGATGCGGTTGCGCTCCTCCACGAGCGTTACCTCTTCCAGCTTTTCATACGCGCGCAAAAGTTCGTTCCTGCCCTCTTCCAGCTCTTTCACGTTCTCCTCGATCATCTTATTCTTTCTGTAAACGGTCATCGAAAAGTTGAACATGATAAAGTGAAGGAACAGCACGATGAGCTCTAAGAAATACTGCGAAGACGTGCGGAACACGGCGTCGATAAAGCCGTTGAATATGGCGATGATCAGATAGGTTACCGTATACGCGCCGAGGTTTACGCCGAACATGATCGCATTGTCGCGCAGGCGGTCGCTCGAAATGTAGAACTCGGAGAGCACGAGCATATACACGATATAATTGTACGTCGTCGATTCCCCGCTCCTGTTTCGCAGCCCCGAAAAAATGGTGAGCAAGATCAGCAGCACGGAATCGAGCACGAACCAGAAAATTTTGCGCTTGAACGTCTTTGCGATGAACAGCTTAGCCAGCATCGACAGTATGAGCGCGACGAGCGCCGTGATCGTGAACGCGATGACGCCCGTCGTGATGCTCGCCAGCGCGACGGGTATGCACATGACGGCGAGCAGTATGAGTATGGTGAATTCGAGCAGGCGAATGACGCCCTTGCCCGTTTTGAGCGCTTTCAGGCTCATAAGCCGAGCTCTTTCATCGCCGCGCCGAGCCTTTCGAGGGTGCGCTCCCTTCCGAGCAGCTCCGCCATCTCGCTCGCGCCGCCGGGCGTGTTTTCTTTCCCCGTGAGCGCCACGCGCACGCACCAGAGCACCTGCCCGTTTTTCAGACCGTTTTCCTGCGCGAGCGCCACGAGCGCCTGATACAGCGCGGAATTTTCAAACGGCTCGATTTTTGCGAGCACGTCTCTTGCGAGCGGCAGCACTCTCCGGGCGACCTCCGCGTCCGATTTCATCTTTTTATTGAAGTACAGCGCCTCGTCGAATTTGCCGTATTCTTCGAGAAAATCGATCTTTTCGGGGATCTCGCTCAATATCTCCACCCTCGTTTTGAGTATTTTGAGCAATTTTTCCTCGTCGTACTTGCCGTATGCCTTGCTCCTTTTCAAAAACGGCAGGGCGATCGCGGCAAACTCCCCGTCCGTCATCTCCTTGATGTATTCGCCCGAAAGCCAGCGCAGCTTAGGCTCGTCGAAAATGGAAGGAGATTTGTTTATGCCCGCAAGAGAAAAGCTCTCCTCCAACTCCCTGAGGGTCATCTTTTCGCGGTTGTCCTTGGGGCTCCACCCGAGCAGGGCGATATAGTTTATGATCGCTTCCTTCACGTACCCCTTTTCCACCAAGTCCTGATAGCTCGCGTCTCCGTTGCGCTTGGAAAGCTTTTCGTGCGCGTTCTTCATGATGGGCGGCAGATGGATATAGACCGGCCTTTCCCAACCGAACGCGTCGTACATCAGGTTGTATTTCGGCGTGGAGGAGAGATACTCGCTCCCCCTGATCACGTGCGTGATGCCCATGAGATGGTCGTCCACCACATTCGCAAAGTTATAGGTGGGCAGCCCGTCGCTTTTGAGCAAAATGCCGTCCTCGATGTCCTTGAAGTCCACCGTTACGGTGCCGTATACTTTATCTTCGTAGCTGCCGCTCCCCTCCTCGGGCACGTTCTGCCGTATCACGTAGGGCACGCCCGCGGCAAGCTTTTCCTTCACTTCCTCGGCGGAAAGGCGCAAACAGTGCTTGTCGTAACGGCCCACGCCGTTCTCGTCTTTCAGGCTCTCCAACCTCTCCCTGTCGCAGAAGCAGTAATACGCCCCGCCGAGTTCCACCAGCTTTTCGGCATATTCCTTATAGATCGCGGCGCGCTCGCTCTGCACGTACGGCCCGCAGGGGCCTCCGATGTCGGGGCCTTCGTCATAGCGGATCCCCGCGTCTTTGAGGGTGTCGTAAATGACCTGCACGGCGCCCTCCACAAATCTTTTGCTGTCCGTATCCTCCAAGCGGAGGATAAACTCTCCCCCCTCCTTTTTCGCATACAGATACCCGTAAAGGGCAGTCCTCAGATTGCCTATGTGCATGTACCCCGTGGGGCTGGGCGCGAATCTCGTCCTTACCTTTTTCATGTTACACTCCGCTCCGTCTTTTTTATTTTAAAATTATATAAGGTTCTTTCGTGTCTCTGTCGATGCCGAGCCTCTCGAACCTGCGGCTGTGAAAGTAGCTGTACACCTCTCCGTCCGCATAGATCAGGCAGTCTGCGAGCTGCACGCCGTTGATGCGGCAAATTTTATACATTTCCGCGACGGCCTCGTCGTCCCCCGCAGAAGGCTCGCAGTTCCCGCTCGGGTGATTGTGCGCGATCACGGCGGAAAGCGGCTGCGCCGCCGCGAGCAGGCGGCTGAGCTGTTTCGACGTAACGCTCACCCGTTCCCCGTCTCCCCCGCCGAACGTCCTTGCGCACAGCAGCGCCCCGCCCGTGCCGAAGCAGTAAATTTCCAGCGTCTCCGTTTTGCGCGGGGCAAAGCGTTCCTTCACGAACGCCGCCACGTCCTCGTAACTTTTCAGTCGCAGCTTTTTCCCGTCCTTCTGCGCGCGCCGCGCCAAAAGCCCCGCCAGATAGATCAGCTCCGCCGAGCGCCTGCCCGCGCCGGCGATCCTTTCGATCTCCTCGGGCTTTGCGCGCAGCAGATCGGCAAGACTCCCGAAGCAGTCCAAAAGCTCGTGCGCGGTCGGATTCGTGTTTTTTCTGGGAACGGCATAAAAGAGCAATATTTCGAGAAGCTCGTGGTCACTCATCGAATCGCCGTGAAAGTAAAGCCTCTCCCGCATTCTTTCCCTGTGTCCTTCGTGCATATTTCTCCCCGATTTTCCAAAAACAATACCGAAAGTATTTTACCATATTTCCGAAAAAGTGTATACTATATTTGCGGCATTTCTCGGCGCCGCAAACGAATTTTTCTGTATCTTACGGGGAAAAGGAGGCTTATCATGCAAAAATATTTCGACGGGATCGTGCGATCTTTGCGCGAAATGATCTCTTACGACAGTTCTCAGGCCGCGCCCGAAGCGGGCATGCCCTTCGGCAGGGGCGCGGCAGACTGCCTGAACGCGTTTCTCTCCCTTGCGGGAGGCATGGGCTTCGAAACGCACAACTATGACAATTATATCGGAGAGGTGATCTTCGGCGAAGGGGAAGAATTTGCCATACTGTGCCATCTCGACGTCGTGCCCGCGGGCGGCGGCTGGACGCATGCGCCCTTCGGCGGAGAGATTGTAGACGGCAGGCTGTACGGGCGGGGCGCGGCGGACGACAAAGGGCCCGCCGTCATCTGCCTGTACTGTCTGAAAGCGCTCAAAGACGAGGGCTTTGTCCCCCGCAAAAAAATCAAACTCATCGTCGGCTGCAACGAAGAGAGCGGCTGGGCTTGCATCGAGCATTACCGCCGGTGCGCTTCCATGCCCGAAACCGGCTTTTCGCCCGACGCGGACTTTCCCGTCATTTACGCGGAAAAAGGGATCCTGCACTTCGAGGCGTCCTTTCCCGTGCCCGACGCGCCCTTTGCGTCGCTGTGCGGCGGCGAGCGTGCGAACATGGTCTGCGCGCTCGCCTCGGCAGGCGGGGTCAGGGATCCGCGCGGGCATGAAGCATTCGGGCTCGCCCTCGAAAACGGGTCGCTCGTCTCCCGCGGCGTTTCCGCGCACGCCTCCACCCCCGAAGAAGGCAAAAACGCGCTCGAACCCCTGCTCGCATTTTTTGCGGCGCAAAACGCGGACGTGCGGCGCGCGCACGACATTCTTTTTGCCGACGTTCTCGGGCTGAAACGCTTTCGCGACGAAACGGGCGGGCTCACCATGTCTCCGAACGTCGCTTCCTTTTCCGACGGCGTGCTGCGCGTGATCACGGATATACGCTATCCCGCCACCATGAAATCGGAACAGATCGTCGCCCTTCTCGGCGGCGCGGGCGTAGATTACCGCCTGCTGCACTGTCAGGATCCCCTCTTCAACGACAAAAACGGCGAACTGATCCGCACCCTTCTCGGCGTATACGAAGAAGCGACGGGCGAAAAGGCGGAACCGCTCGCCATCGGCGGGGGCACCTATGCCCGCGCCCTGAAAAACGGCGCGGGCTTCGGGCCGCAATTCGCGGGCGAGCCCTCCACCATTCACCGCGCGGACGAATACATCACACTCGAAAACATAAAAAAGCTTTCCCGGATCTATTATACGGCGATCGAACGCCTCACCCGCTGAAAGGCGGGCAAGAGGGCGCCCTCCTTCACGGAGGGCGCCCTCTTGCATTTTATTGAACGGATAGCTTTCAGGCGGTAGCGGCCGCCTCCTCCTTTTCGGAGGCGCTTTCCGACTCGAACACCATCGGCCTGCGGTATACCTCCGTGTATTTTTTCTCCATGTCGCCGTGCACGCGCTCCAAAAGCGCCTGCGTGCGCTCTTTGATCGCTCCCTCGCGATCGGGATACACGGCGGGCAGAATGTGCACGACCACCTTTTTCTGCATGCGCAGCAATTTTCTCAGCTTTGTTTCCCGAAATTCCATAAAAACGGGTATGACGGGAACGTCGAACTTTACCGCAAAGCGGAAAGCGCCGGGTTTGAAGGGCCTCACCTTTTCATACCTGCGCCACAGGGCGTGCTCGGGGTAAAAATTCACGATCTTCCCCTTTTTTACGAGCGTTCCCACCGCGTTCTGCAAATTTTGCAGATCCTTTACCGTCGTTCCCACTGGCAGAAATCCGCCCGATTTGAAGATGCGCCCCGCCCAGCCCCTTTTCAGAAGATAGTAAGAACCCGTATGAAAAGTCCTGTAACAGCCGAGCGTCAGCTTTACGAGCAGCGTATCCAGCTCATGCGCGTGATTGCACACCGAGATCGCCCCGCTCTTTTTGATCGCGCGCAGATTCTTTTTCCCCTTCACCTTGAATCCGTAGCCGAAAAAGGAATAAACGGAGCCGAACACCTTTACCGCGGGTATGAGAAAAAACCGCCGCAGCCGCTCGCCGAACGTTTTGGGCAGATAACGGTATCCCTCTCCGATCTCCCGCGCGTCGAACGTGCGGTGCTCGTCGTTGAGGTCGCGGTCGAATTGCCCCGTCCTTTCGTATTCTCTCTCCTTTTCCCTGTAATTCTTCGCCATAATCCATTTCTCCCGTGCAATGGCTTGTAATGGTTTTCTATTACATATTGTAACATATCGGCGAAAAAAAATCAATGTCAAAAGGTTAACTTTATAGGAAAACCCCGGCCTTTTTTGTCAGTCGAGCCCATCCATCTCGTCGAGGGTGAGAAGAAAGGCGGGCAAAAATTTTTCCGTAAAATAATCCACGCACGCGAGCCCCTTTTCTTTGAGCTCGCGCCCGATGCTCTCCTTCGCCTTTTTAAATTCAGCGTTGCCCGCTTTCAGCTCCTCTACGCACTTCACATAGGCGGAAAGTTTGTCCGCCGCCTTTGCGATCGCATATTCGCGGCTCTCCCTGTCGGGCAAAACAAAGGGCGAGAGGCTCTCCTTCAATTCGTCGGGCAGCATGGAAAGCAGCCTTCCGCTCGCCCTGTCTTCGATCTCCTTGTACGCGCCGCGTATCTCCGCGTTATAATATTTGATGGGCGTGGGCAGATCCCCCGTCATCACCTCGCTGCATTCGTGATACAGCGCGTAGAGCACCGCCTTTTCCGCGTCGACCGCGTTTTTATAGATCTTCGAATCGATCACGGCGAGCGCGTGCGCGAACACGGCGACCTGCCAGGAGTGCTCCATCACGTTCTCCTCGCGCGAAGAACGCATCAAAGACCAGCGCCTGATATACTTCATTCTGTCCAAAAAGGCATAAAAATCGTACATTTTTCCTCTCTCCTTGCGATGTGCATGTATTGTATCACATTTTTTCGTTTATTTCAATTGACTTTTGCACGGGTTTGTATTATAATTTTCGAGAAATCGACGAGATGCCGCATGTTTGCGGCGCGCGGGTCCGCCCGCGCTTACCAAAGCTCGCGCCGTTCCCGCATGCGGAACGCGTGAAATAAATTACATATCCGCCGGGGGTGCCGTAAAAAGCTGAGATCATACCCTTTGAATCGGGCAAGATAATACTTGCACGAAAGAGCAAAGACGATATTTCGGCGCGCCCGTTTTTTCGGGCGCGCTCATTTTTATCCACGTCGGCGGAAACCTGAAAGGAGGTTTTATGTTTCTCTTTAACCTGCTCGAAGTGAGCGAGCAAACGACCGACATCGTTACCTACATCACGATAGGCGTTCTGGCGGTGCTCGCCATCGTCGTGGCGGCGGTGTGCATCGGCAACCGCAAAAAGAAGTTCGACACGAAGTCTCTCGCTTATGCGGCGATCTGCCTGGCGACCTCTTTCGTGCTCTCCTTCATCAAGATCGCGCCCGTTCCCAACGGCGGCTCGATCACCCTGGCAAGCTGGGTGCCCGTGCTCATCTACACCTACGCGTACGGCGCGCCGAAGGGCTTTCTCGTGGGCATCATCTTCGGTATCCTCAACTTTATTTCCGGCCCCTACATTCTCACGCCCTTCACCTTTATCCTCGACTATATCCTCGCGTTCGCGATGGTCGGCCTGATGGGATTTGCCCGCCATTTCAGTAAATCTCTGATGACGAACGTGCTGCTCGGCACCGTGCTCGCCATCGTCGCAAGATTCGTGATGCACCTCATCTCCGGCATGATCTACTTCATGGAAGACGCCGTATGGGTCGACCTTCCCACCCCCAACGCCTTCGTCTATTCGCTCATCTATCAGCTCGTATACATCCCGGGCGACGCGGTCATCTGCCTGATCGTTCTGGCGATCCTCGTCAAAACGAACGTCTTGCAGACGCTTTTGCACATCATGCGCCCGAGCCTGTTCCCCGCAGCCGCGCGCAAGGGTCAGGCAGCGGCGGAGAGCGCCGCGCCCGCACAGGACGCGCCCGCACAGGACGCGCCCGCCGAAAAAGCGCCCGAAGCGCCGCAGAGCGCTGCGCATTCCGATCAGACGAAATAATCTGCGAAATTAAAAAAGCGAAGCGATCGCTCCGCTTTTTTTCACCCTTTTCAGCGGTTGAAATTCGTCCGATCCCCCCGCTCGCTCGTGGGAATACCGATCCCCTTTTCCCTGCCTGCCTGAATGCAGGATACCAGCCACACCATATTGCGGGCGAGATTGCGCATCGTCTGCCTGCCCTCCGCGTCGCTCTCGTTTTCCGAAGGGCGGAACACCTGATTCCAGTAGCTCGACGACACGACGGGCATTTCCGAAATGGTAAAATACTTGTTCATCACGTCCATGGAAGCGCAAGAGCCCGCCCTGCGCAGAGAGGTGATCGCCGCCGCAGGTTTGAACATGAACGCGTATTTGCCCGCGTAGAAAGCCCTGTCGAGCACGGCGAGCACGCGCGCCGAAGGGTGCGCGTAATACACGGGCGTGCCGAACACGAACGCGTCCGCTCCCTTCGCCTTTTCGATGAGCTCGTTCACGACGTCTCCGTCCATAACGCACTTTTTCAGGCTTGCGCACTTCCCACACGCGATACAGTCGTTCACCGGCTGAGCGCCGAGATCCACGATCTCCCACTCCGCGCCCAAAGTATCGAACACCTTTCCCATCTCTTCGAGCGCAGCGCGCGTTTCGCCCTTTCTCGGGCTCCCGTTCACCATCAGAATTTTCATATCTTTACCTCCGATTTTTTTATTTTTCCGAAGCGGCGCCCCGCGCCGCCTTTTTATCCTCAAACGAGGGAAAACACCTCTCCGATCTTCCCGTCTATGAACGTGACCCCGCGCATATCCTTTGCGGGGGCGCCCTTGTTGATCACGGCCACGTTTTCGCCGCGGAAATAATCGACGAGCGCGGCGGCGGGATACACGTTCAGGGAAGTGCCGCCGATGATGAGGTTATCCGCCTCGCGGATCGCTTTAATAGCGCCGTCCAGCACTCTTTCGTCCAGCGCCTCGCCGTACAGCACGACGTCGGGCTTCACGATGCCGCCGCATGCGCAGCGCGGCACGCCCTTCCCTTTTTGTATCCTCTGTACGGGAAAGGGCATGCCGCATTCCGTACAGCGGTTTCGGTAAATGCTGCCGTGCAGCTCGAACACGTTTTTGCTTCCCGCCTTCTGGTGCAGCCCGTCGATGTTCTGCGTCACGACGGCGGCGATATGCCCCTCCCTCTCCCATTCCGCGAGCTTATGATGCGCCGCGTTGGGAGAAACGTCCGTCACCAGCATTTTATCCCTGTAAAACCCGTAAAACTCCTCCGTATGGCTCCAAAAGAATTCGCTCGAAAGCATGGTCTCGGGCGGGTATTTGTATTTCTGATTGTAAAGCCCGTCTTTGGAACGGAAATCGGGAATGCCGCTCTCCGTGCTCACGCCCGCCCCGCCGAAAAACACGGCGCGCTTCGAGCTCTTTACGATCTTCCGCAATTTTTCTATATCGCCTTCGCTATACATCGTCTTTCCCTCCTATTATTTCCGCCTGCGCCTGCGGGCGCCGTCGCCCGTACCGCCCACGAGCGCGTCGCCGATGCCGTCCGCGGCGTCCCCTTCCGTCACGATGAGCAAAACGACGAAAAGCACGATAAAAAACGCCGCGCAGAACGCGAGATTGGTCTTGTGGCGCACATCGCCGCCCAGCCATATGTAAAAGCATTCGCCCGCAAGCAAGGCAAACAAAAACAAGAACACGAACGCCCCTTCGCGAAAAACGAACGCGCCCGCACCGTTCCAGTTGCAGAAACAAACGACGGAGAGCGCCAGCGTGCCCGCGGCGATCAGCGTGCCCGCGACCTTTTGCCAGAGCGCCGTGCCGCCGCCCGTATCGGGGAACTGCAAGAGCGCGTTGAAAAAGGAGATGCCCGCCGCGACCGCAAACGTCGCCCAGTTTCCGAAAAACAGGCTGTCGTATTCGCAAAAATAAATGCCGACGGCAAAACCCGTCGCCGCGGAAAAGAGTATCGGGAACAGCCACAGCCCGTCGAGAAAGTCCTTCGCGTTGCACACGATATACCCGACGAACGCGCCGACTCCCACGATGACCGCAAAGGCTATATTTGCCGCCTGCGGCAACACGCCGGACAAAAGGTACGCCGCATAAAAGGCGCCCAGGCCCGCAGCCTGCTGCCCAAACAGCTTCCAAGCCGTCTTTCCCATATGCCACCCCCTCGGCAACTCTTTTTTATTATAGCACAAAAGCCGCGGCATTTCAACGCCTGCAAAATAATTTCCGAAAAAAGGCAGCGGGCGGGCGCTTTATGCGCCCGCCCGCCGCCAACCGCCTTACGCGGGGTCGAACTGCGAATTGTACAGATCTGCGTAAAAGCCGTTCTTTGCGAGCAGCTCCTCGTGATTTCCCTTTTCGATGATGTCGCCGTCCTTCATCACGAGAATGAGATCGGCGTTTTTGATGGTGGAAAGGCGGTGCGCTATGATAAAGGAAGTCCGCCCCTCCGTCAGTTTATCCATGGCGCGCTGAATGAGCACCTCGGTACGGGTATCCACGGAGCTGGTCGCCTCGTCGAGTATCAGCATGGGCGCGTTCTCTATCATCGCCCGCGCGATGGTTACGAGCTGCCTCTGCCCCGCGGAGAGGTTCGCCTTGTCGTCCAAAACGGTATCGTACCCCTTCGGAAGAGTCATCACATAGTGATGCAGCCCCACCGCTTTGCACGCCCGCACGACGTCTTCCTCCGTCACGTTCTCCTTGCTGTACACCACGTTCTCGCGTATCGTGCCTTCGAAAAGCCAGGTATCCTGCAACACCATGCAGAACAGATCGTGCACGTTCTCTCTCGTGAGCTCGCTCGTGGGAATGCCGTCTATTTTTATGCTCCCGCCGTCCAGCTCGTAAAAGCGCATCAGCAGGTTGACCATCGTCGTCTTGCCCGCGCCGGTGGGGCCGACGATGGCGATTTTCTGCCCCGCCTTCGCCTCGGCGGAAAAATCGTGTATGATGATGCGGTCGGGATCGTATCCGAAGCGCACGTGCTCGAACGAAACGTCGCCGCGCACCTCGGAGGGAAGCAGGGCGCGCGTCTTTCCGCTCTCGTCGGAAAGCTCCTTTTCTTCGAGGAATTCGAATACCCTTTCGCTCGCCGCCGCAGCCGACTGCATGCTCGTAAACGCCTGCGAGAGCTGTTGCAGCGGGGAGGTGAACAGCCGCACGTACAGCGTGAACGCGATGACCGTGCCGAACGCGATTTGCCCTTCCGCTACGAGCACCGCCCCCACGACGCAGACCGCAACGTAACCGAGGTTGCCGATAAAGCTCATGAGCGGCATCATGAGGCCGGACAGGAACTGCGACTTCCACGCGCTCGTATACAGTTTATAGTTGATGTCGTTGAAAACCTTTTTGACCTTATGCTCCGCGTTGTACGCCTTTACCACGTTGTGCCCCGCGTACGTCTCCTCTATATGCCCGTTGATCTCGCCGAGATACGCCTGCTGGCGCGCAAAATACTTCTGCGACCTGCCCATAATGAGGAAGGTGAACGCAAACCCCACAAGGCTCGCCGCGATCGCCGTCAGCGCCATGATCCAGTTGGTAACGAACATCATGACGATGCTTCCCACGAGCATGACGACCGCCGTAACGAAGGTCGTTACAGACTGGTTGAGCGTCTGTCCGATGGTGTCCACGTCGTTGGTCACGCGCGACAACACGTCGCCTATGCTGTTGGAATCGTAATATTTCAGGGGCAGGCGGTTGATCTTTTCGGAGATCGCCGTGCGCATGTTGCGCGAATTTTTCTGCGTGACGGACGCCATCAGCAGCCCCTGCACATATGAACAGACGAGCCCCGCTCCGTAAATGACGACGAGCGTCATGCACAGGCGGAACACCTCCTGCATGTCGATCTCGAAGATCTCGTCGATGCCCATTTCGGGCAGGTAGGAAAAAGCTCCGCTCACGAGGTCGGTCAGATCGCTCAGGATATTGGGCCCGATCAGATTGAGCACCGTGCCCGCCACGGCAAACACGAGCGCCACGATCACGAGCGCAAGGAAGGGCTTGACGAACGCGAGCAGCTTTGCCATCGCCTTCTTAAAGTCCTTGGGTTTTTCCGCGATTCTCGGGCCCGGCCCGTGCGGGCCCCTTCTCGGCGCGTTGCTCATTTCGTCCGCACCTCCTTCATGATATCTTCCCCGAGCTCCTCCTCGGAAAGCTGCGAGAGCGCGATCTCTCTGTACACGTCGCAGGTCTTCAAAAGATCCTCGTGCGTGCCCTTTCCGACCACGTTGCCCTCGTCAAGCACCACGATGAGGTCGGCGTCGCGTATGGTGCCGATGCGCTGCGCCACGATGAGCGAAGTCGCGTTTGCCGTCTCCTCCCTGAGCGCCTTGCGCAGCATTTTATCCGTCTTATAATCGAGCGCGGAAAAAGAGTCGTCGAAAATGTAGATCTCCGGCTCTCGGCAGACGGCGCGCGCGATGGCGAGGCGCTGCTTCTGCCCGCCCGAAACGTTCGTGCCGCCCTGCGCGATGTGCGCGGAATAGTCGCCCTCCATCTTCTCCACAAAGTCCTTTCCCTGCGCGATGCGCACCGCCTCTCTGACCTTTTCGCGATCGAATTCCAGCCCTTCCTTCTCTCCGTAAGCGACGTTGCTCTCCACCGTGCCCGAAAACATGACCGCCCTCTGCGGCACATAACCTATCTTGTCGTGCAGCGCCGCGAGCGTATACTCTTTTACGTTCACGCCGTCCACCAGCACTTCTCCCTCCGTCGCGTCGTAAAAGCGGGGAACGAGATTGATCGCGGTGGATTTGCCGCTGCCCGTAGACCCGATGAAGGCGACCGTCTGCCCCCGTTCCGCTTTAAAACTCATGTCGTGCAATACGTATTCGCTCGCGTCGGGGTATTTGAAGGAAACGTTCTTAAACTCCACCGTTCCGACGGGCGAGCCCTCGGGCGCCGCTGTCAGCGTTCCGTCCTTTATGGCAGCCTCCGTATCGAGCACTTCCCCGATACGCTTGACAGAGACCATCGCCCTCGGCAGGATAATGAAGATCATCGCCAGCATCATGAACGCCATAACGACCTGCATCGCGTACCCGGAAAAGGCGGTCATCTGCCCGAAAAGCGACGCGCGCTCCGCGCCCGTAGGCAGATCGCCGATGAGATAAGCGCCGATCCAGTAAATGGCGAGGGTGAGCCCGCTCATAACGATCGTCATCACGGGCGAAAGTATCGCCATCGCGCGGGAGGTGAACAGCTGCGTTTTGGTCAGCTCGCCGTTCGCCTTTTCAAACTT
>ERZ1643247.1005-NODE-1005-length-29022-cov-43.415507_pt1 | contig 29022 bp, 30 predicted proteins | sample MGYA00579264_ERZ1643247 | MGnify/ENA primary metagenome ERZ1643247 (study PRJEB29033, sample SAMEA4952262) | chicken gut metagenome | biome: Broiler Chicken; feature: Gastrointestinal Tract; material: Caecum | place: Ireland | collected 2018 | study: Broiler... | reverse complement strand
CACGGAAAATCGCAGGCGTTAGCACGCCGAGATTTTCGTGAACCTCATTTATAAAATTTCGCAAAAGCCAAAATCACACTTTTGGCTTTTGCCCATTGCGCCGCGTGGGCGGCGAAAGGGGAAAGGTGAAGGCGCGGCATTCATCAAAGGCGTGCCCTAAAAAATGCCGCGCCGAGGAAAACCCCGCGGCCGGCGCTTGCGCGTGTCCGCGGGGTTGTCTTGTATGATCGGAGAATTTCGCAGGCAGCAGCCTGCCGAGAAATTCCCGAGGGGTCAAACATTAAACCGGAAGAGCACTACGTCGCCGTCCTTGATGACGTAGTCCTTGCCTTCCGAGCGCACCTTGCCCTTTTCCTTGGCGGCGTTGTAGTTGCCGCATTCGAGCAGCGTCTCCCAGTCCACCACTTCGGCGCGGATAAAGCCCTTTTCGAAATCGGTGTGGATCTTGCCGGCAGCCTGCGGCGCTTTGGTGCCCTTCGCGATCGTCCAGGCGCGCGTCTCCTTTTCGCCGGCGGTCAAATAGCTGATGAGGCCGAGCAGGGAATAGGATTTTTTGATGAGCCGGTCAAGCCCGCTCTCTTTCAGCCCCAACTCTTCGAGGAACATCTGCGCCTCGTCGGGCGGCAGCTGCGACAGCTCTTCCTCCGTCTTTGCGCAGATGACGAGCACTTCGCTCCCTTCTTTGGCGGCAAAGTTTTCCACCTCTTTGACGAGGGGCAGCTCGGCGTCCGGCTTGCCCATATCCTTTTCGGAGATGTTCGCGGCATAAATGACCGGCTTTGCGGTCAGCAGGAACAGATCGTGCATCTGCTCCTTTTCCTCGTCCGTCAGCGCCATGGTGCGCGCGCACTGCTCGTTGGAGAGGTGGTCGTACACCCGCTGCAAAAATTCCGCCTCGGCGAGGAACTTTTTGTCGCCCCCCTTGGCGGAGTTCTTCGCGCGGTCGAGGCGCTTTTGCACCGTCTCCATGTCGGCGAGGATGAGCTCTAAATTGATGGTCGTGATGTCGCGCACGGGGTCGACGGAATTTTCCACATGCGTCACGTTTTCGTCTTCAAAGCAGCGCACCACGTGCACGATGGCGTCCACCTCGCGGATGTGCGAGAGGAATTTGTTGCCGAGGCCCTCGCCGTGCGAGGCGCCCTTTACTAGCCCCGCGATGTCGACAAATTCGATGACGGCGGGGGTGATCTTTTTGCTGTCGTACAGGGCGGCGAGCTTATCCAGCCGCTCGTCCGGCACAACGACGACGCCCACATTGGGCTCGATGGTGCAGAAGGGGTAGTTCGCCGCCTCGGCGCCCGCGTGGGTGATGGCGTTGAACAGGGTGGATTTGCCGACGTTCGGCAGGCCTACAACTCCCAGTTTCATTGCATTGCTTCCTTTGTCTGGTTTCTATCAAAGTCCATTATAGTACAATTTTCGGAATAATCAAAATAAAAGGGCGGGCGAAAAGCGAAAAAGTTGTCAAAATCGCAAAAATGTGTTACACTGTTCCCGATAAGAAACGGACGAGGTAACTATGGACTTCAAACGCCACATCGCGGCCCGCCTGCATGCGGGCGAACTTTCAGAAGAGGAGATCTATTCGCTGATCGCCCTTCCCCCCAACACCGAAATGGGCGACTACGCCTTTCCCTGCTTTCGCCTGGCAAAGGCCATGCGCAAGGCTCCCGCCCTCATCGCGCAGGAACTGGCGGCGGCCTATCCCGCCGACGAGATCGTCACCGAGGCGGCGGCCGTCGGCGGATACGTCAATTTCCGCATCGACCGCGTATTCTGGGCCAAGCAGACGCTCTCGCGCGTGCTGACCGAACGGGAAAAGTACGGCTCTTCGGACGAGGGCATGGGCAAAACGGTCTGCATCGACTATTCGTCTGTGAACATCGCCAAGCCCTTTCATATCGGCCATCTCTCGACGACCGTCTTGGGCAGCGCTCTGTATAAGCTGCATAAATTCCTCGGCTATACGCCCGTCGGCATCAACCATCTGGGCGATTACGGCACGCAGTTCGGCAAGCTCATCTCCGCCTATAAGCGCTGGGGCAGCCGCGCCGTCATCGAGCAGGGGGGCCTGCGCGCCCTCAACGCGCTGTATGTGCGCTTCCATGAAGAGGCGGAAAAGGATCCCTCCCTCAACGACGAGGCGCGCGCCTTTTTCAAAAAGATCGAGGAAAAAGACCCCGAAAGCGTCGCCCTCTTCGAGTGGTTTAAGGAGCTGACCCTCAAGGATGTGGGCAAGATCTACGATATGCTGGACGTCCACTTTGACAGCTGGGCGGGCGAGAGCTTTTACAACGACAAGATGGCTCCCGTCGTCGAGGAACTGCGCGAAAAGGGGCTTTTGGTCGAGAGTGAGGGGGCGCAGATCGTCGACCTCTCCGCCTACGATATGCCGCCCTGCATCATTTTGCGCTCAGACGGCGCCTCTCTGTACGCCACGCGCGATATTGCCGCCGCCATCTACCGCAAAAACACCTACGATTTTTATAAATGTCTCTATGTCGTTGCCTATCAGCAGAACCTGCACTTCAAGCAATTTTTTAAGGTGCTCGAGCTGATGGGCAAGGAGTGGGCAAAAGATCTCGTCCACGTCGCCTACGGCATGGTCTCGCTGGAAGACGGCTCCATGTCCACCCGCAAGGGGCGCGTCGTCTATCTCGAAGACGTCATCCACAAGTGCATCGAAAAGGCTTCCGCCGTCATCGCAGAAAAGAATCCCGATCTCGAAAACCGCGAGGAAATCGCGAAGACGGTCGGCGTCGGCGCGGTCATCTTCGGCGCGCTGTACAACAACAAGATCAAAGATATCACCTTTTCGTACGACAAAGTGCTCAACTTTGAGGGGGAGACCTCCTGTTATGTACAGTACACCTGCGCCCGCGCGCACAGCGTGCTGGACAAGGCGGGAGAGTACGCGGCGCCGAACGTCACCGCCGTCTGCCCGCAGGAATTTGAACTGGTCAAGCGCCTCGCCGATTTTCCTGCGACTTTGCACGAAGCGCTGGAAAAATATGAGCCCTGTTTTATCGCCCGGTATGCAGTCGATCTGGCGCAGATCTTCAATAAATTCTACTTTGATTGTTCCATCCTGAACGCGGAAGAGGAGGGCACGCGCGCATTCCGCCTCGCTCTGACGGAGGCGACGCTGATCACGCTGAAAAACGCGCTCGGGCTGCTGGGCATCGGCGTACCGGAGAAGATGTAGGGGGCTCGGAGATTTTGTTTTGAGCTGACAAAACAAAATCTTCCGAAGGGAGGGCGCTGCCCTCGGCGGTGCGCTTTTTAGGGGCACACCTTTGAGAGCGCGCACCGCTTTCACCCGCTGAGGCGCTTGCGCGCAAACAGAGTCGCGCAGCGCAAAAGCGTGGTTTTGCTCGCGCACATATTTTTAAGAGTTTTTCTGCGCGCGGCTTCACCCTTTCCGTGAGCCTTGCGGCAAACAGAGGGAAAAAGACAAAAATGCGATTTGCCTTTTTCAACTTTTTCAAAATAGGGATCAAATTGCAGGGGCTGTTGCCCGTGAGGCGCGGCCCAAGGGCCCGCAAGGAGGAGATATGGCAAAGTTTGAACGCGCGGTAGAAGGGGATTTTCAGACCATCGTCGATACGCTGCATGATGCCGTCATGAACGGCAGTTCTTCCGCTTCTTGGGAGGAGGAGAGCGACCTCAGCGGCGAGGGTTATCGTTGCATCGTGCGCGTCTACGAGCGGTACAGCTGGTTTGGCGGAAACCGCGTCAGCATGGCGCTCGCTGTCGCCGGGGCAAACGGCAAATACAACGTCACCGCCATCACGTCCGGCGGCAGCCAGGCCGTCTTCTTCAAGGTCAACACCGTCGGGGAGAACGCCTTTCTGGACACCATCATCGAGGCGATCGATCGGCTGTAACCACCGGCCGGAGAGGAAGGATCTATGCTGAAAGCTGTCATTTTTGACCTGGACGGCACCGTGCTCGATACGCTGCCCGACCTCAATGCCTGTATGAACGAGGCGCTCGCGCAGTTCGGCTGCCCCGCCATCACCTTGGAGCAGACCCGCCGCTACGTCGGCAACGGAGGGCTTCTCTACGCAACGCGTGCCCTTCCGCCAGAACGGCGCGCCGAGGCCGAACACTTTTATAAAGATATCTATTGCCCCGTGCACTTTCGCTGTAAAAACGAGCGTACCCGTCCCTTTGCGGGGGAAGGGGAGTGCTTGGCGGCGCTGCGGGCGGCGGGCATGCGCCTTGCCGTCGTCACCAATAAGAGCCAGCGCGCGGCGGACGAGCTGGGCGCAACGCTGCTCAAGCCGTTCGGCTTTTCCGTCATTTTCGGCAACCGCGACGGCGTCCCCGTCAAGCCGGACCCGACGCTCACCCTCCTCGCATTGAAAGAGCTGGGCGTCGCCCCCGCGGAGTCGGCCTTTGTCGGCGACGGCGAGACAGACGTACAGACGGCCAAAAACGCAGGCATGCGCTCGGTGAGCGTACTTTGGGGGTATCGCGGCGAAGAGGAACTGCGCACCGCCGGTGCAGAGCGGTTTGCCCGCAGCTATGCCGAATTGCAGAGCATACTGCTCGCAATGTAAAATCATTTTAATCTCAAATCAAAAAAACGGAGGATTTCCTCCGTTTTTGTTGTTTTTATCACAAAAAAGCTCCTTGCTATTGATGGATTTTCATGTGTATGATAAAATGCAGGTGAAAAAAGGAAAGGGGGAGGTAGAATCCGATGTGGCAATTCGATAACGGTGGCTATTAGTTCAGTAAATAAATAGCGATAAGGAGAAAGAAAACGAATCCGTTGGGGGATTGAGCGATGAGTAAAACCACAAAAATTTGCCTGATCGTTACGGCCGCCGTTTGGGGGCTGTTGCTGCTTGCCGCGCTGGGATGGGGGATCGCTGTTTGGGTCGCCGCGGCTTTCGGACCGCCCGGCCTGCCCGATGCCGACCGCGTCCGCGTGCGCGATTATACGGGCGACTACGAGCTGACTCTGCAAATCGAGGCGCGGGAAGTATATGACGTCTACGGTTCGGTCGTCTTTTTCGACGCAGACGAATCGCTGGAAGAGATCGCCGCCCGCCTGCCGCAAACGGACGGGCAGTCCTCGGAGATCGTCAACGGATACCTCGTCATCGAACGCAATTACGGCGATCGGACCGGCTTCTATGCGGTGCATATCGGCGAGGGCGGCCGCTATGCTCTTCTCAATATGAGCGCCGTCGTGGAAGGAGATGCGGAACGGCACTGCATCCCGCTGCCCTATTTTTTCATCGACTTCGAGGGGACGCAGATTTGGGATGCGAACGCTTATTTTAAGGCGGGGGAGAGCGCCCCGACGGGCGCATCCTATGCGGAGTGGAAAGAGTTTTATGCGGTTGCCTGCAAGCAGCCCTGCTCCTTTGACGATGCCGCCGAGACGATCGCTTGTGAAGATGTTCTGATTTCTTTTGCGGCGGGGCAGGTGACTTTTTCGGAAATCTGAACCCGTGCCGCCCGCAGAGAGGGCAAACGGCTCGGCAAAAAGAGGTATGGCAAAAGCGTAAGAGAAAAACGGAGGACAAATCGTCCTCCGTTTTAGCTTGTTGTGGGGTTCAGCAGGTCTGCTCGCGGTGGCGACCGGCGACGGCGTCCGCAAACATTTCCTCCATTTTATCGATGCACTTGTCGATCTGGAAGCGCTCGGCGTAGCGGATGTATTCCTCCCGCTGCTCCGCGCGGAATGCGGGGTTCTCGATCATAAAATCGATGGCGCGCGCCAGCGCCTTTATGTCGTTCGCGCGGCACAGGTTGTGCTCGTCCAGCGCAAAGTGTTTGGCTGCGGACATCTTGCTGTCCGAAATAATGGGGACCAGTCCGCAGGTGATCGCTTCGACGCAGGCGATGGACTCGATCTCTGCATACGAAGGGTGCACGTACAGATCGCAGAAGTTGATCATCTTTGCCAGCTCTTCCTTGGGGTGAAAGCCGATGACGGGCTGGTTTTTCAGCTTTGCTCCCGCCTTGCGCAGCTTATTTGCCAGGGGGCCTTCGCCCGCGATGAACAGCTGGATGCAGTCCGCGTATTTTGATTTGGCAATGGCGCGGATCAGATCGCCCTGGCACTTTTCCTTGACCAGCCGCCCCGTGGTGAGGATGCAGAATTTGTCTGCATACGGCTGCGGTTTCGGAACTGCTGCCGGGGTAAAGATGGGGTCTACGCCGTTGGAAACGACGCGCAGATCCTGCGTATAGCCGTGTGCGCGCAGTTGCTGTGCGATGAACTGCGTGGGGCAGTGGATGTATTCGGCGTAGCGGTAGAATCCGTTGAGGAAATAAGTGTACAGCCAGCTGTTGACTTGGCGGCTGCGGAGCAGGCCGAAGTGGCTGCTCACATTTTCCGGCTGCACGTGGAAGGCCGTCGTGACCGGCCTGTGCAGCTCGGCGCAGAGTTTGATCGCCGTTTTTCCCAAAGAAAAGGGCATCAAAATATGGACGACGTCACTCTTTTCGATGCAGGTGCGCAAAACGGCCTCGTTGGGCTTTGCCAAAGAGATGCCGTTTTTTTCAAAATATTCGTTAAAGATTTTAAAGTCACGCTTGCCTACGGCGTAATATCCGTCCTCATCCCCTTTACCGGAAGAGACGACGTATACCTCGTGGCCGCGCTTTTTGAGGTTGGCGATCAGCCGCGTGACGGTAATGGATGTTCCGTTATTTTCTTCGCCGAGAACATCCGCGATGATGGCGATCTTCATATTGCTTTCTCCATGAGCCTCTCACAGTTTTGCTCTTCAGCGTACGGTGGGGAGGGGGTCGCGGATGATCCGCGAAAGGATGTCGAGCCCTGCGCGCACCATGGGCGTGCAGTGGTACATCACCGAAGTAAAGGGGGTCAGTCTCCGCGTTTTCAGCCATTCCGTGTATGAATCGAGGACCCCGCCGACAAGGAAGCGCAGCACATATTGCGCCGTTTCCGAACTGCGCCCGCAGTTCAGTTTATAGCGCTCAAACAGGCATTTGGAAAATTCGTTTTTCAGCCCGGTCAAAAACATATCGGCATCGGCCGACTGTTCTACGAACCCTCCCAGATACTCGTACGACTCCAGTACTTTTGTACAGACTTTTAAGAAGGGAAGCGGATCGGCAGGAACGGAAAAATCAAACTGAGCTTCGCTTTCGCGGCAGATGCGCTCCGTGATTTCATCGCGCAGCTCGTCCAGCACATCGCCGATGCGCGTATAGTGCAGATAAAAGGTGGTGCGGTTGATGTCCGCCGCCGTACAGAGGTCGACGATCTTGATCTCATCGATGCGTCGCTCGCACAGCAGCCGCAGCAGCGCATTTTGCACGGCGCGGGCAGTTTTGCGGCTTCGCTTGTCCTTTTTATTCATGCGATCTCTCCGGGCATTTTTTCAAGACTATCACCGCCATTATACAGGATTTGCGCTTGCCTGTCAATGGAAATTGGTCATTTACGCGACAAATGTCGAGCGATCGCAGCGCTCGGCGTATAGTTTGCACAAAAGTACCATAAAATTGTAAATTTTTTATTAAGGGGAGAGGCGCATCCGAAAAAATGTCGTTGCGCGGCATCCGGGCAGGCGAATGTGCATCGATCGGTTGCAAAATAGGCGCATTTTGGGTATAATATGGAAAAGGAAGAGGGTTTGCCATGAAATGTCTGTTCGTTTACAATCCGGTCAGCGGCCGAGGCAAAACGGGGAAGCGCCTGCAAAAAATCGTGCATGCCCTGCGCGAACGCTACGGCGACGTGTGCGTTGCCGCCACACATGCGCAGGGAGATATGACCCGCATCGTGCGCGAGTCGGCGCCGCTGTTCGATGCCATCGTCTTTTCGGGCGGAGACGGCACTTTCAATGAGGCGCTGCAGGGGGTGTGCGAGTCGGGCTGTTCGCCCGAGCTCGGCTATATTCCCAGCGGCACCGTCAACGACGTCGCCCATTCCCTCGGGATCCCAAAGCGGCTGCGCGGCGCGCTCAGGGTCATCCGCAGCGGCCGCGCAGTCCCGCTCGACTGTATGAAGATCAACGACCGCTACGCCATGTATATCGTCGCGGCGGGTGCCTTTACCAGCGCGCCGTATACCACTCCGCAGAGCCTGAAAAAGCAGATCGGCTTCGTCGCCTACGGCATCGAGGGGATCAAAAAAAATCTCAACTTCGATGTGTTCGGCGTCACCGTCAGCGACGGAGAGCGCTCTGTCCATGCAGACAGCGTCTTTGTCGTGCTGATGAACGGCCGGTATGTGGCGGGCATCCCGCTCAACCGCGGCAGCAGCATGGCAGACGGTAAGATCGAGGCCGCTCTCATCCATCAGCGCAAAAATCCGGGATTTTTCGGCAAAGTGCGCGCCTTTCTGGCGCTGGCACGCCTCTTTCTGCTGGGTTACCGCGTGCGCGAAAAACAGATCACCCGCTTTGAAGGCTCCCATTTTGAGATCGAGGCGGAAGAGAGCGTCGTGTGGAATTTTGACGGGGAAAAGGGCCTTTCGGGCAAGGTCACGGTGGATGTTGTGCCCGGCCGTATCCGCATGCTCGTGCCCCGCCACCGCGACGTATAGAACGAGGTGCGGAGGCGGAATAAAAAAAGCAGAGCGGCGGTCCGCTCCGCAATATATGTCAGCGAAATTGCAGCTGCCGCACGCCGTCGATGTACAGCGTCAGCAGCGGCGCCAAAAGTCCGGGCTGGGCAGCGACGTCGATCTGATGCCCGTTGACTGTGCCATGCAGGCGCAGGATCACGATGATGAGCGAGACGTACCGGTCGAGTATCTTTCCGTCGCAGAGCAAAAAGCAGGACCGCAGCCCGAGGTGTATTTCTATATGATGGTTTCCGAACGCGAAGGAGCGGCGTTGGAAGGAGGCGATCAGGCAGGCGGCGATCGCCGCAAAAAGGTCCAAAAAGACGCACGCGATAAACCGTCCTCCCGCGACGAGTGCGCCGAGCACAGTCGAGGCGGCGGCTGCCGCCAGGAGAAGGAGGGCGGCCGCGAGGCAGATACAGCGGTTGCGCCGGCAAACAGCATATAGGTTCAGATTCCCCTCCGGAAAGAAAAATCGTATATTCAGTATAAATATAGAGAGGTGGGATCGTTAAGCCCTTTGCGGAAAAGGTGCCGGCAGGCGGGCGGGAAGGCCCGCTTCAATGTGATAAAAAGCGGGAATTCTTTGCGAAATTTGTGAGAATCGGCAAAAGTGCTTGACGAGCCGCCCCTTTCCCGTTAAAATAAAATGGTAAACGTAAAATACTCTGTTGCGGCGCAGCATCGGCCTATGGGCGGGTGAGCCGTGCAGATCATTTTTTAGGAGGCAATATGATCAAAACATTGGGCGGAAAGCTCGCAAAGATCGCAGCGGTGGCGCTCTCGGCCGTATTCATGCTCGGCTGTGCACTCCTGTTCACCGGCTGTGAAAGCCGTTATCCGGAGATCACCATGCGCATTTCCTTCAACGGGGAAACGTACGAGCTGCGCTACCAGCTCTCCCGCGACCTGTATTCGCAGACGGTCGCTCACTATCTCGAGCTGATCGATCTCGACTTTTTTGACGGGACCGTCATCCATGACTATCAGGAAGACCGCATGATCGGCGGCGGCTATACGTATGAGGACATGGAAAACGGCGACGAGATGGAGGATCTGATCGCCCGCGATTACGATGCCGCCACGAAGGATGCGGATGGCAATATTACGTTGGACAACATCACCGTTTGGGAAGATGCCGATCGCACGCGGGCAACCAACCGTCTGCACGGCGAAACGAGCGCCAACGGCTTCAGTATCGAGAGCGGAAACGGCCTGCGCAACCGCTTCGGCGCGCTGGGCACTTACACTTACGTCAATACCCGCGAGCGCGACCTCGTCTATTACGCAAAGAGCAGCGACAACGGTTACGGTTCGAGCGAATATTACAAGAACAGCTTTACCAGCCTGTTCTACATTTACACGTCCACGACCAGCTCGACGGACAGCAGCTTCTGCGTATTCGCCGAATTGGCAGATGACGCCTCGCGCGATGCGCTCAATGCGTTGCTCGACGCCATCGAGGAATACGAGGCGGATATCGAGCCGGATACCTTTACCGAGACGAAAGAGGTCACCATTGCGGATGCCTATACAGACGGCGGCTCGTATGAAACGGAGTTTGCCGTTCCCGTCGAAAAGATCATCATTGAGGAAGTCACGGTCGATAAGTATTGATCGGCTGTATCCGACCGTTTCAAAAGCCGCGAGGGGCGCCCATATCGGGCGCCCCTCGCGGCTTTTGATGCGTATTTATTCGCTGTATTTGTTTCGGTGCCGATGATAAGGATGGAATTCAGTTGCGCTTCCGCCCGGACAGCATCAGTACATAGAGCAGGAACCGCAGGAAGTACACCAGGGAAGTCAGCAGAGAAGCGAAATATGTCATCGCTGCGGCGGAGAGCACTTTGGCGGCGGCGGATTTTTCTTCGTCGGTCACCAGCACGCCCGTTTCGGCAAGCATTCGTTTGGCGCGCGACGAGGCGTTCAGCTCTACGGGCAGCGTTACCAGCGTAAAGATCGTGGAGAGAGCGTACAGGCATACCCCCGTAAACACGATCGCGTTGCCGACCGTGGTCGTCGCGAGCGTCCATTCGAGGATGACGCCGATGATGACGAGGGGGAAGGCGAGGACGGAGCCGATATTGGTGAGGGGTACGAGTATCGTGCGCAGTTTATAGAAGGCATAGCCGCGCTGCCGCTGTACGACGTGCCCGATCTCGTGCGCGCTCACCGCGACCGCGGCGACCGAGTTGGAGGCGTACGTGCTTTCAGAGAGCGTCACCGTCATCGTGCGGGGATTAAAGTTGTCTGTCAGTTTGCCCCTGCCCGCGGCGACGCGCACATTGAAGATGCCGTTTTTTTCCAGCAGCATGCGCGCCGTATCGCTGCCCGTCCAGTCGGTGGAGGTGGGCAGCCGGCTGTATCGTCCGAACACTTTGTGTACACGTGCGCTTGCCCAAACAGAGAGCAGCAGACAGGGCAGGATCAGGATGCCGGATGCGAGATAGATCAGATAGGGATTGTCGAAAAACATGATTTCCTCCGGGCGGGCACCGCCCGCTCTTCGGTATCAGTATACCACATTTCCCCCGCCGCAATCAACCGATCGAGAGGAAAAAATGATCGGATCATTCGATCGGCCGTACGTTGATCACTTTGTTCCCCTCTGTCTCCGCGAGGAAGAAGCGCATATCGCAGGCATTTTCTGTGCGGCGGTATACGAGCCCTGCCGCATTGATTTCTCCGTGCACGCGGTAGAAGATCTCTTTGGGCGGCCGTACCGCGCAGAAGTCGCCGAGGTAGGCGCGCAGTTGATCTGCCCGTTCCGCCAGGGCCGGCGCAAGGTAGGGGGAGGGATCGCCGCCCGCGGCGATCGTCTCGAACAGCGCAAACGGCAGCCGCCGTTCGTCCACGGCATCGGGAGAAAATTCTTCCCGGATCGTCAGTTCCCGCTCCGTTTCGTGCAGTTTCCCGCCCCGTGCGCGGAAGGTGCGCGCGAGCGTATGCCCGCACAGGTCGAACAATCGGGCGCGCACCCGAAAGAGCGCCCCGCATTCATAGCGGTCGGCATCCCCGTCAAAGGCGGGCTCGCCGTCCGGCGAGAGGAGCAGCAGCCGATCCGTCCTCCCTCCGCGGCACAGAGCCCGTGCGAACCGTTCGCCGCCGATGCGTTCTTCCCCCAGCTCGATGTCGCCCGGCGGCAGATCGCAGGAAAAAAAACGGCTCCCCTCCGCGCACAGCCGCGGTCCGCCGCAGTCGAATGCGGTCAGCAGCATTCCGGCGGCGCGCGTTTGGGCGAGCACGCGCAGGGAGAGCGACCGCGGTGTAAAGCGAAAAGCGCGCACATCCGCGCCGCAGTCGTACAGGCAGCATTCCACTCCGGCGGGCGGATGAGCGAGGAATTCGCCGTTCCAAATAAAGCTGAGAGGGAAGTAATTCCCGTCGGCCGGTAAAAATTCGACCAGGATCCATTCCCCGTCCGGCAGATCGGCAAACTTTTCCGCCTCGCCGCACATTCCCGCCGGCGCACCGCCCAGGCGCAGCGCGCAGGGGAGTGCGGAGGAAAAATGAACACGCATCGCCTCTCCCTCCCGATTTCAATATAGATCCGTTCATTGTATGAATAAAACAATGAAAATATGTCGATAACAGTGTCCACAAATCGACTGAAGGGAGGTTCGAGAGGATGGAAAAGATCAACGGATATGCGAAGTCGGAAGCGGAAGAGCTGGTCGGCTACATCGCGGAGGGCCGCCGCGCGGGCAAGACGCTGACAGCTCTGTTCGCAGGGTACGGCCGCGCGCACGGCAGGGCGGGCGGAAGCGTCCGCAACTACTATTACCGCTTGTTGAAGACGGACAGCCCCGCCGCGCGCGGCATTTTGGCCGGTACCCGCCTGCGCGCGGAGACGGTGCGCCCCTTTACGGCGGCGGAAAAGGAAGAGATGCTCCGCCTGATCCTGACGGAACGCGGCAAGGGAATGTCCGTGCGCCGAGCCATTGCCAACGTCTGCGGCGGCGATGAAAAAAAGATGCTCCGCTACCAAAACAAGTATCGCAATATGCTCAAAAAGCAGCCGGAAGAGGTGCGCGCGGCGGCAAAACAGCTGGGCGTCTCTGCCGAGCCGCTCACGGCTCGCCCGCCCCGCCTGCTTCAACGCCGGCTGGAAGGGGAGATCAATGCCCTGTATGACCGCATCGGCCGGGCCCTGCGCGCCGAAAACGAGCGCCTGCGCGAGGAGCTCGAACGCCTGCGCGAGGAAAATGAGATCCTCCGGCGCGCCGCCGGCGGGGAAGAGCGCGAGGACACGGAGGAAAAAGAGAAGGCGGAGGAAAGTCCTCGCCGCATATAATCGGGCGGGGCGGCACATACTGTCACTGCGGTTTACCGCAAACGGAGGAAAAAATCAATGGAAAAATTTATTGTAGGGCTGGCAGTCGGTTCGGTCATGGGCGCATTGCTCGTCGCCAACAGCCGCAAAACGCGCGCTCTCTTGCAGCGCGGGCAGGAAGAGCTGAAGATGCGCATAGATGCCTATATCGATGAAAAGCTCGCCGCGATGGACAAGGCAGATGCTGCCTGCGGATCGGGGCAGAAGGGCTCCTGCTCCAACGACTAAAAATACGGTACGGACGGGCTCTGAAGAGAGGACGTCCGCGAAAAAGGCGCAAGGGGCGCGCCGCAAATTTGCGGCGCGCCCCTTTGCCGTTTTCCGGTGTTTTTGACGATATTACAAAATTTTTACATTTTCGTGAATCTTTTTCCCATCCTTTGCTCCCTGTCTGTGTTATAATAAATGACGGAGAAACGATTTATGCCTTCTACGTATGCACACCGCCTCTTCGGCGAAGAGATGCTCGGCTTATATCCGGAGTCCGTCGCGCAGGCGGCTCGATCCCGCCGGGAATTGTTCGATATCGGCCTGCACGGCCCCGATATCCTCTTTTACTATAAGGTTTTAAAGGCGGATCCCGTCAATGCCGTCGGCTATAAACAGCACGGGCTGCCGGGGCGCGATTTTTTCGGCCCGGCAAAGGCCGCATGGGAGGCCGCGGCCGACCGCGGCGGCGCTTATGCCTATTTGCTGGGTTTTTTGTGCCACTTTGCGCTGGATGCCGCCTGCCACGGCTATATCGAGAATAAGATCGCCGTATCGCATGTCACGCACACGGAGATCGAGAGCGAGTTTGACCGGTTTCTGCTCGAGCGGCAGGGGATCGAACCGCTGTCAGCCCGCTTGGTCGGGCACATCCGCCCTACGGCGGAGAACGCCGCCGTGATCGCGCCTTTTTTTGAAGGGGTGAATGCAGAACAGGTACATCGGGCGCTGCGCTCGATGATCTTTTACAACGGGCTTTTGCGCGCTCCGCACCAACCCAAGCGCTTTTTCGTCAACTTTGTGCTCCGCCTGAGCGGCAATTACAAGGAAATGCACGGCATGATGATCGCCAAACGTCCCATCGCCGCCTGCGCGGACAGCAATCTGCGCCTCTTGAAGCTGTTTGCGCGCGCAAAGAGCGATTGCCTTTCCCTGACGCAGAATTTCATCGGCTACCTGCAAGGGAAAAACGGGCTGAACGGCGCGTTCGACCGCACTTTCGGGCCCCCGAAAGATTGGAGGGAGATCCCCGTACTTTCCCTGCAGGAGGAAGAGAGATATGAAATTTAAAATGACTTCACTCGAGCGCAAGTGGGTCTGGTATGACGTCGGCAATTCGGCGTTCACCCTGCTCGTCTCCACGCTTATCCCCATCTTTTTTTCGGCTATCGCCGGGAACGAAGCGGATTCTGCGACCGTCGCCCTCGGCTATGCGACGAGCATTTCCACCGCCGTGGTCGCCATCCTCGGGCCCATCCTCGGTTCGCTGTCCGATCTGCGCGGCATGCGCAAGCTCATCTTTTCGGCGGCCGTGCTCATCGGCGCTCTCGGCTGCGTCGTGCTCGGTTTTATGCAGCATTGGCTTTGGTTCCTCGTGCTGTTCGTGCTCGCCAAATCCGCCTATCAGCTCAGCCTCGTCGTGTACGATTCGATGCTGTGCGACGTGACGCAGCGCGAGCGCATGGATGAAGTTTCCTCCCGCGGGTACGCATGGGGCTATATCGGCAGCTGCCTCCCCTTTGTGGTGACCGTCGTCGTCTATGTCCTGTACGCAATGCCCGACCTCTTTGTGGAGGAGGGGCAGACCATTCTGTCCCTGCAGGCGGCGATGATCCTCGTCTTTCTCATCACGGCTGTGTGGTGGGTCGCCTGTACGCTGCCCTTGTGGAAGAGCTATAAGCAGATCCATTTTGTCGAGCGCGGCAGCCATCCCGTCCGCGAGGGTTTCCGCAGCCTTGGCCGTACGTTCAAGGAGATCGTCACGCAGAAACATATCCTGCTCTTCCTCATCGCCTTCTTTTTCTTTATCGACGGCGTCTATACCATCATCGATCTCGCCGTCGCCTACGGGCGCGATCTGGGCCTGGCGGATACAAGCCTTGTCCTCGCGCTGTTGGTCACGCAGATCGTCGCCTTTCCTTCGGCCATCCTGTTGGGGATGCTGTCGCGCAAGGTCAAACCGCAGTACCTCATCCTCGCGTGCATCGTCGCGTATTTCGCCATCACTGTCTACGCCGTCTTTCTCGATCAGGCGTATGAGTTCTGGATCCTTGCCGTCTGTGTCGGGCTGTTCCAGGGCACCATTCAGGCGATGTCCCGCTCCTATTTCGCAAAGATCATCCCGCAGAGCAAAGCGAGCGAATATTTCGGCATCTACGATATTTTCGGCAAAGGCGCCTCTTTCATGGGGACCTTCCTCGTCGCGCTCGTCGCCGATCTGACCGGCAGGGAAAACCTCGGCGTCGCGGCGCTGGCGGTGCTTTTCTTGATCGGCTTGGTGATCTTTATCTTCGCCATCCGCTGCAAGGTGCCGCAGGAGAGCGCGCCGAAGGCTGGCGGCGGGCAGGAAAATTCATAAAAGAAGGGTATTAAGATATAAAAACGGGAACCCCGCGGCAATTCTGCCGCGGGGCTCCCGTCCGTTGCGAAAACGGAAAAAAGCGGCGTCCCTCGGGACGCCGCCGTATTTACAGATAGCCCTGTCGAACTTATGCGCGCTCGACTTTGTCGCTCTTGAGGCAGCGGGCGCAGACGTAGGCGGATTCTACCTTGCCGTCTTTGACGATCTTCACTTTCTGCACGTTGGCTTTGAATGTTCTTCTCGTCTTGCGGTTGCTGTGGCTCACGTTGTTGCCGGAATTTTGGCCCTTATTGCAGACACTGCATACTCTCGACATATTTTCACACCTCCACGGTCATAATCAATGCATGAGCGCACAGGCGCTCCGCTCAAAGCGAGCATGCATACTATATCAAAATCGCAAAAAAAAAGCAATCGATTTTGCCTTGCTTTCCGCAAAAAATCGCGAAAAACAAAAAAATCGCGGCCTAAGTGAAAATTTCTCTTGCCAAATGCGGCAAAATGGTATAGAATATGTGTGATACGGGAGACAGCTTTTATGTCAGTAAATACGAGTAATGCCTACGGCAAAATTACAATTTCGGATATCGCGATCGCAAAGGTCGCATCCTTGGCGGCGATGGAGTGTTACGGCATCGTCGAAACCGTTTCGCGCCGTTTTACCGACAGCCTCAGCGAGCTGTTCAAAAAAGATTCGCACGGCAAGGGGGTCAAAGTCATTACCGACGGGGACCGCATTTTTATCGACGTATACGTCATCATCAAGTTCGGCGTATCCATCAATGCCGTCGCGGAGTCGCTCAAGGAGAGCGTCAAATACCGGGTAGAAAAGTTCACGGGCATGATCGTGGATACGGTCAACGTCAACATCGTCGGCGTCAAGCTCTGAGCCCGGCCCGTTTTCGACAGAGAAGGAGAATCCAATGCCTAAAACGATCGGCGGCACCGAATTCCGAAAGATGATCGTATCCGGTGCCAAAATTTTGGAAATAAACAGGGCGAAGGTAGACTCGCTCAACGTGTTCCCCGTGCCGGACGGCGATACGGGTACGAACATGTCTTTGACCATACAGTCGGCGGTCAAAGAGCTGTCGCTCTGCTCGTCCAACCGTTTATCCGAGCTGTGCGACGCCGTTTCGAAGGGCGCGCTCAAAGGGGCGCGCGGCAATTCAGGCGTTATTTTGTCGCAGTTGTTCCGCGGGATCTGCGCGGAGATCAAAAACAGCGACCCGATCACGATCAAGGCGTTCGCCAAAGCGATGGAAAACGGTACAAAGGTCGCCTATTCCGCCGTTTCCAAGCCGAAAGAGGGCACGATGCTCACCGTCGCCCGCATGATGAGCGAATTTGCGCGGCAGGCGGCGCCCAAATATAAGGATTTTGCCGAATTCCTGACGGATGTCATACAGAAGGGCGAGGAAGCGCTCGCCAAGACGCCCGAGATGCTCCCCGTTCTCAAAAAAGCGGGCGTCGTCGATTCGGGCGGCATGGGCCTCATCTGTATCTACCGCGGATTTTTGGCGGTACTCAACGGAGAGGAGGTCGCAGAAGAGTATACGCTGCCAGAGGCGGCAAAGACGGATGAAGAGATTTTCGGCGATAATTCCGATATCATCAACCTCGATCTGGGCGAGATCGAATTTGCTTACTGTACCGAATTCTTCATCATCAATCTGAAAAAGTCCACGACGCTCGCCGATATCGACCGCTTGAAGGAAAAATTGCTCGCCATCGGCGACTGCGTCATCTGCATCGGCGATTTGGAGCTGGTCAAAGTACACGTGCATACGAACACTCCCGGCCTGGCGCTGCAATATGCCGTCGAACTGGGCGAGCTGGACCGCGTCAAGATCGAGAACATGCTCGAACAAAACCGCGCGCTGCGCGCCAAGCGCGAGGCGGAAAAGAAGGAGATGGGCATGCTCGCCATCTGTGCGGGGCAGGGCATCGCGGATATTTTCAAGGATCTGCTCGTCGACCGCGTCATCGAGGGCGGCCAGACGATGAACCCGAGCGCGAACGACATCGCCAACGCGGTACAGAAGATCAATGCCGAACACGTATTCGTGTTCCCCAACAATAAAAATATCATTTTGGCGGCGGAACAGGCGAAAGCTCTGGTCGAAAACCGCACCATCCACGTCATCCCCACCAAAAACGTGCCGCAGGGCTTTGCGGCGGCGCTCGCCTTCAATCCGGAAGCGAGTGCAGAAGAGAACAAGACGGATATGATCCACGCCATCGACAACGTGCGCGCGGGGCAGGTCACCTACGCGGTGCGGTCGACGGACGTCAACGGATTCCACCTCGAAGAGGGGGATATCATCGGCCTGGACGACAAAAAGATCCTCGCCAAAGGAAACGATATCGAGAGCACGCTGCTCTCCCTCGTCGCGCGGCTCAAAGACAGCGCACACGAGATCATCACCCTCTATTACGGGCAGGACGTCTCGGAGGAGGATGCGGAGGAGCTTGCCGGCAAGCTCGCCGAAAAGTATCCCGACTGTGACGTCGACTTCCACTTCGGCGGCCAACCGATCTATTATTATATCGTGTCGCTCGAATAAAATCAGAAAGATCTGCGGCGGGAGAATTTCCCGCCGTTTTTTGATAAAGCGCGAACATTCGCGGCAAGAGCGCTGAGGGGCGCAAAAAGAGGGGAATATGGACAATCGCTATTTCATGATCGATTTGCCGGAAACGGAAGACGCGGCGTACGCCCGCATCGCCGAATACTGCGACGAGGTCGAGCTTTTGAGCGAAGATCACAGCGGCGGCGTGTACGATCAGGAGTGCCTTTGGGGCACCGAATTGGAACCGCTGCTTCCCGCTCTCGTCGGCGAGCGGGAAGGGAGCAGCTGGGGCATGCACGGGAAACTGTACCGTTTCCGTATGACGGAGGAAGTCGCCGCTCTTCTTAAAAAATACGGGCTGGATTCGGTGATCCGCTTTTTCGGGGATCGGTACCGCTTTGAAAACGTCGCGCTGTACAGGCAGGGCAAAAGGGTCTATTCCTGCTGTTCGCACGAGGGCTTGGAAGATTGGGCGGACAAGGCGTTCGCTGTATCGCTCGCGCGCCTGTGCCGCCGCGAAATCGAAAGGTGCGCCGCCTATGCCGCCGCGCGCGATAAACTGAAAGCGCTCCCCGCAAAGGAGCGGAGCGCAGACAAAATCGGCTGGGCCTTTTCCGTTTTCACGCATTTTGAAAACTATGTGGAGGACGATATCGGCGCCACCATTCACGGCTGCTATGAGGAGGAGTGCGATTTTCCAACGTTCCGTCGCCTCGCGAATATGTTTTTATCCGATGCGACCGGCGCGCTGTTGGCGGGGGCAGGCCGCTTTGCCGATCTCGCCGCGCGCTTTGAAGAACCGTGCGAATGGACGGCGTCAAAAACGTTCGTTACCTGCGACGTCGCGGAGCGCCCGCTGGCGGGCCTCATCCGGCGCGAATTGAATTTTTTGGAACTTGCCGCCGACGGCATGAACATCCGGTGGCGGAAAGAGAGGGACGGGAATCCCTCGGTCATCATCCGCGAGTAAATAGCGGCGCACAAATTTTTGAGCGGGTACAGCATATACGCGGGCGGTTTTCGGCCGCGGGCAGGAAGGAGGAGAAACTTTGCAGCTCATCAATCTGCGGGGCATTTCCGAAAAGCGGGAAAAGGACCTCAACAAACTGAATATTTTTACCCCCGAAGACCTCGTGCGCTACTTTCCGCGCGCCTATCTCGACCTGACGCAGCAGCAGAAGATCTCGTCCTGTTATCACAACGATGCCGCTCTCGTCGCCTGCCGCGTCGCCTCGCCGCCGCAGGTGGTCTACGCGGGCAAGCGGCCCTTCGTCAAGGTCTGGTGCGATCAGGAGGGCGAGCGGTTTTCCGCCATTTGGTTCAATGCGCTCTACGTCAGGCAGCACCTGCATGCAGGGGAGGAATATCTCTTTTACGGCCGCGTCAGCAACCGCTGGGGGACGGGAACCCCTTCGATGGTCAATCCCTCCTTCGAGCCGCGCGAACGGAACGTCCGCCTCAAGGGGATCGTGCCCGTTTACGGCCTGAAAGGTTCGCTGACCCAGCGCGCCGTGCGCGAGGCCGTGCGCGAGGCGCTGCGCTATGCCGCTCCCTCTTCCGCTATACCGCCCTCTCTGGCCCGCCGCTACGCGCTGCAGCCGCTGGCGGAGGCGTACCGCCGCATCCACGCGCCCGCCGCGCAGGAGGAGATCGCGGCGGCGTCCGCCCGCATCGCGCTGGAGGAGTATTTTCTGCTCATTACCGCTTTCCGCTGCATCAAGGGAGGGAAAGAGGAGGCGCGCGCCTTCCGCTATACCTGTACCGCCGCAGACATGGAGGCGTTCATGGCGCGCTTTCCCTTTTCCTTTACAGAGGGGCAGAAGAAGGCGGTCGCAGAGATCATGGCGGATTGCAGCGGCCCGCACCGCATGAACCGGCTGCTGCAGGGGGATGTCGGCTGCGGCAAGACGGCGGTAGCGCTGTGCGGGGTGTATTTGGCGGTGAAGAGCGGCTTTCAGGCGGCAATGATCGCGCCGACGGAGGTGCTCGCCGCGCAGAACTGCGAGCTGGCCCGCCGCTATCTGCCCGAGTACCGCATTGCCTTTCTCGCCGGATCGACTCCCGCCAAGGAGAAGCGGGAGATCAAGCGCGCGCTCGCCGCGGGGGAACTGGACGTCGTCTGCGGAACGCACGCCGTTTTGCAGGAGGACGTGCAGCCCAGAGCGCTCGCCTTCTGCGTGTGCGACGAACAGCACCGCTTCGGCGTAGCGCAGCGCAGCGCGCTGAGCGAAAAGGGCGCCGGGGCGGATATGCTGGTCATGTCGGCGACGCCCATCCCGCGCACCCTCTCGCTCATCTTTTACGGCGATCTCGACATCTCCGAGATCCGCGATAAGCCGAGGGCCCGCGCCGAGATCGTCACGGCGGTCATTCCCCGCCATAAATACGACGATATGCTTGCCTATATCGCGGATGAGGCGCAGAAGGGAAATCAGAGCTATTTCGTCTGCCCCAAGATCGAGGGAGATGAAGAGGGCTCGCTCATGAGCGTGACGGAGCTGTTCGACGAGCTGCGCGCCCGCCTGCCCCGCGTGCGCTTCGCTTTGCTGCACGGCAGAATGAAGGAAAAGGACAAGGCGCAGGTCATGGCGGATTTCAAGGCAAAAAAATATGACTGCCTCGTCTCGACAACCGTCATCGAAGTAGGGGTAGACGTGCCGGACGCGACCATCATGGTCATTTACAACGCCGAACGGTTCGGCCTCTCGCAGCTGCACCAGCTGCGCGGCCGCGTGGGGCGCGGTGTCAAAAAGAGCTACTGTTTTCTGTTGCTCGGCGCCGATTCGCCGGAGGCGCGCGAGCGCCTGTCCGCCATCAAACACAGCGCAGACGGCTTCGCCATCGCGGAAAAGGACCTCGAAATGCGGGGAGGGGGCGACTTTTTCGGCACCCGCCAGAGCGGCAGGATGCTTTCGGATATCAAAAACCTGCATTATCCGGCATCTGTCATTTTCGAGGCGAAAAAGCTCGCCGACGAAGCGGTCCTCTGTGCGGATGCGGGCGATCTGCATGCGCTCGCCCTGCAGAAATACGAGAGCCTGCGCGAAGTGGTGCTCAACTGAAAGGGCTGTGTCAAAAATGTGGGCGGGATTTGTTTTTTGTACCGTCCAAGTGTTTTTCCGGTTCAATTATTGACAGAAACTTTGCAACATGGTACAATAACAATAGGGAATATCAATGCTACAGGAGCGGGCGAGCGGCCCGCCGGGCCGTCTGAAGGAAAGCGGGCGGCAGGAAGGAGGATATATGGAACACTTTAAGCTGCCCGCCGGCGTGCGCGACGTGCTGCCCGAAGAGAGCGGCGCTCTGGACGAGGCGGAAGCGTTGCTGCGCGAAAAATTTGCGCGCGCGGGCTTCCGTTCGGTGCGCACCGCGGGCCTTGAATATTATGATACCTTCACCCAGATCCGCAGCCCCGTCGAGCCGACCAAGATGTTCAAGATGACGGATAAGGACGGCAACCTGATCGTGCTGCGGCCGGATATGACGCTCGCCTGCGCGCGCATCGCCGCTACAAAGATGCACGGCGATCGGGCGCGGCTGAGTTACGTTTCCAATATTTACGATTTTTCGGGCGGCGGCAGCTCCGACCGCGAAGTCGCGCAGGCCGGCGTGGAGATCTTCGGCGAAGCGGGGGCGGAATCGGATGCCTATGCCGTCGCATTCGCCGTCGAATGCCTGCGCGCCATCGGGCTGGAGGATTTCGTCGTCGACATCGGCCACGTCGGCTTCTATAAGGGACTGCTGGAAGAGAGCGGCCTTACCCCCGGGCAGGCGGAGGAGCTGCGCGGTTACAGTAATGCCAAAGACTCCGTCAATATGGAGATCGCACTGCGCGCGAGCGGCGCGCCCGCGCGCGTGCAGGCCGCCATCCTTGCCCTGCCTTCTCTGTTCGGCGGGGTAGAGGTGCTGGATGCGGCGGAAAAACTTACCGACAACGCGCAGGCGCGCGCTTCGCTCGCACACCTCAAACAGGTGTACGCGCATCTGTGCAGGGCGGGCGTCGAAAAGTATGTTTCCTTTGACCTCGGTACGGTCAAGAGCCTCTCTTATTATTCCGGTATGGTCTTTACCGGCCTCGCGGCAGGGGTTGGGGCGCCCGTTCTTTCGGGCGGGCGGTACGACGGGCTGTGTGCCCAGTTCGGCCGCGATCTCTCGGCTGTCGGATTTGCCATCGGCATGATGCGCGCCCTGCGCGCGCGGGAGGCGCGCGCGTCCGCCGTGCGCGAGACGGGCGTCGTCAACGTCGCCCTCGCCAAGGGCAGGCTGGCCGCCGAGTGCGCGGATACCTTCATCCGCTGCGGCATCCGCGCGGAAATCCTCAAAGAGGAGACGCGCAAGCTGGTTTTGGAGACGCCGGATCAAAAGTTCCGCTTTTTCTTCGTCAAGCCCTCCGATGTGCCCACCTACGTCGAGTACGGCGTGGCGGATATCGGCATCGTCGGCAAAGATACTCTGTTGGAGGCGGACGCCGAATTGTACGAGATGCTCGACCTCGGCTTTGAAAAGTGCCGCCTGTGTCTGGCGGGCTTCCCTGAAAAGAGGGAGGAATTGGGCAAGCCGCATTTGCGCGTCGCCACAAAATACGTGCATACGGCGAAAAAGCTGTTTGCTTCCCGCGGGGAGGACGCCGAGATCATCCCGCTGCACGGCTCCATCGAGCTGGCGCCGCTCACCGGCTTATCCGACGTCATCTTTGACATCGTGCAGTCGGGCGGAACGCTGCGCGCCAACGGGCTGGTCGTACTGGAAGAGGTGTTCGATATCTCTGCGCGGCTCATTGCGAATAAAGTCAGCTTAAAAACCAAGGCGGCGATCCTGCCGCTCATCCGCGAGATCGGAAAATATATCGGAGATTGATCCATGAAACTGAAATTATATGCAGATGCGGAGGCGGCTGCGGGTATCCTGCAGCGCCGCAAAGAGGACGATGCGGCCATCGCCGAGAGCGTTCGCTCCATTCTGCAGGATGTGCGCGAAGACGGCGACCGCGCCCTCTTCGTCTACAGCGAGCGGTTTGACGGCAGCGTGCTCGACCATAGCTCGATGTTCGTCTCCCGAGACGAGATCGGCGCCGCCTATGCCGCGCTCGACCCCGCGCTCCTGGCTTCCATCAAAAAGGCGGCGGCAAACGTGCTCGCCTATCATAAGCGCGATCCCATGAAGGACGTCGTCTGCACGGAGGACGGCCGCACGACCGGCTTTGTCGTGCGCCCCGTCGAGCGGGCCGGCATCTATGTGCCGGGCGGCACGGCGCCCCTGTTCAGCTCGGTGCTGATGGGCGTGCTGCCGGCAAAAGCGGCGGGCGTCCCGCACATTTGGGTGGCGACGCCCGCCAAGAACGGGCAGGTGCACCCCGCCGTCATTGCGGCGGCGGATATCTGCGGTGCGGAAAGGATTTTAAAAGTGGGCGGCGCGCAGGCGATCGCAGCCTTTGCCTACGGCACCGAAAGCGTCCCGAAAGCGGACGTCATCGCCGGCCCCGGCAACATTTACGTCACCCTCGCCAAAAAGGAAGTGTACGGGCAGGTGGGCATCGATATGCTTGCCGGCCCTTCCGAGATCCTCATCATTGCCGACGGCAGGCAGGACCCCGCTTTTGTCGCGGCGGACGTGCTGTCGCAGGCGGAGCATGACCGCCGCGCCCGCGCCATCCTGCTCACGGACGATGCGGGCTTTGCCGTGCGCGTGCAGGCGGAGGTGGAAGAGCAGCTGGCAAAGCTGCCCCGCCGCGAGATCGCGGAGGAATCGCTCGGCCGTTCGGGCGGCATCATTTTGGTGCGCAGTTTGGATGAAGCGTGTGAGCTCGCCAACGAGATCGCGCCCGAGCACCTCGAACTGGCGACGGAAAATTGTGAGGAACTTCTGCCGAAGATCCGCAACGCAGGGGCCGTGTTCCTCGGCAAATGGACGAGCGAGCCGATCGGCGACTACTTTGCCGGGCCCAATCACACGCTGCCGACGGGCGGCACGGCGCGCTTTTTCCAGGTGCTCAACCAAAATACCTTCCTGCGCAAGATGAGCGTTATCCGCTATACGCGGGAAGCGGTGCATGCGGACGCGGCGGACATTATCCGCCTCGCCGAGGCGGAGGGGCTATCTGCCCATGCAAATGCCGTGCGCCTGCGCGCGGAGGAGGAGTGATATGCGCGTCGGAGTCATGACCCGCGACACGCGGGAAACTAAAATTTATCTTAAACTGGAGCTGGACGGAGAGGGGCTGCACGCCGTGGATACGGGCGTCGGCTTTCTCAATCATATGCTCGAACTCTTTTCCGTTCATGCGGGCGTCGACCTGACGGTGCGCTGTCAGGGAGATACCGACGTGGATTTTCATCACAGCGTGGAGGACGTCGGCATCTGTCTCGGGCAGGCCTTTCAGGCGGCGTTGGGCGACAAAAAGGGCATTGCCCGCTTTGCCGACCGCATCGTACCCATGGACGACGTCGCCGCATTGGTCGCGCTGGATATCGGCGGCCGCCCTTACCTCAACTTCCGCAAGAAGATCGCCGGCAAGATCGGCGCTTTCGACGGGGAGCTCGTCGAAGAGTTTTTGCGCGCGTTTGCCTTCCATGCGGGGGTCAACTTGTACGTTGACCTGCTGTGCGAGGGGAATCTGCACCACGAGGCGGAAGCGATCTTCAAGGCGCTCGCCCGCTGCGTGCGCGATGCGGTAAAGGTCGTATCCGATACGATCCCCTCCTCCAAAGGGGTGCTGTGATGGTCGGCATCGTCGACTACGGCGCGGGCAACCTGCGCTCGGTGCAGAAGGCGCTGGAAGCGATCGGCGAGCGCGCCCTCATTTCGGGGGAGGCGGCCGTATTGGACGGGTGCGAGCGGCTCATCCTGCCGGGCGTCGGGTCCTTCGGCGCGGGCATGGCGGAGCTCCGTGCGCGGGGGCTGGATCGGTATGTCCTGGACCGCGTCGGGGCGGGCACAAAGCTGCTCGGCATCTGCCTCGGGATGCAGTTCCTGCTCGAAGAGAGCTACGAAGACGGCGTGTGGAAGGGCCTCGGCATCGTTCCCGGCAGAGTCGTGCGCTTTACGGAGGGGAAGATCCCGCAGATCGGCTGGAACCGCGTTTTCCGCCTGCGCACGCCGCTGTTCGACGGCATTGCGGAGGATTCCCGCTTCTATTTTGTGCATAGCTATCGCGCCGATTGCGCGGACGCATATGCGGCGGCCATGACAGACTATTTTGTCGACTATCCTTCGGCCGTGTGGTCCGGCAGCGCCTACGGCGTACAGTTCCACCCCGAAAAGAGCGGCGCTGCGGGGCTGCGGCTGCTGCAAAATTTCTGCCGCCTTTAAGCGGCAGGGCGCAACTTTCGTAATTTATGCCGCCGGATGGCGGCGCGCGGAAAAACCGCCAAAGGAGTAATATTATGATTCTGTTTCCTGCGATCGATATCCTGAATGGCAAGGCGGTCCGCCTGTACAGGGGGGATAAAAATCAGGTCACCGAATACGGCGACCCCATCGAATTTGCTGAGAAGTGGGTGGAGGCGGGCGCCGAATGGCTGCACGTCGTCGACCTTGCGGGCGCCTTTTCGGGCGAGAGCGGAATCGACACGATTCTGACCGAGATCAAAAAGCGCTTCCATGTGTTCGTGCAGAGCGGGGGAGGCCTGCGCCGCATCGTCGATATCCGCCGCCGTTTGGATGCGGGCGCGGACCGCGTCGTGCTCGGCACGATGGCGGCAATGCATCCGGATGAGTTTGCCCTCGCAACGTATCAGTTCCCGGAAAAGATCGTCGCCGGCATCGACGCGAAGGACGGCCGCTTTGCCGTGCAGGGCTGGACGCAGATGACGGACATCTCCGCCGTCGATTTCGGTAAAAAGTGCCATTGCATGGGCATTCGCTGTGCCCTGTTTACGGACATCGATAAGGATGGCGCCATGGAGGGCGCGAACGTGGAGGCGACGGTGCACATGCAGGAAGAGACGGGCCTCTCTATCATCGCCAGCGGCGGCATCTCTTCGATGGAGGATCTGCGCGCCCTGCAGGAGCGCGGCGTATACGGGGCGGTGCTCGGCAAGGCACTGTACGAGGGCACGATCGATCTCAAGGCAGCGATCGCCGCGTACGAAACGAAGTAATTTCTGTTGCGGGCGGTCGGCTCGCAAAATATAGGAGGAAGCCGCGTGCTGGCTAAACGCATCATTCCCTGCCTCGACATCGACCGCGGCAGGGTCGTCAAGGGCGTCAATTTCGTCAACCTGATCGACGCCGGCGACCCCGTCGAGATCGCCAAGGCATACGATCAGATCGGCGCGGATGAGATCGTCTTTTTGGACATCACCGCGTCCAGCGACGGGCGGGAGACCGCCGTCGATATCCTCAGCCGCGCGAGCGAGCAGGTATTTATCCCGCTCACCGTGGGCGGCGGCATCCGTTCGACGGAGGATTTCCGCCGCCTGCTCGCGGCAGGGGCGGACAAGATCGCCGTCAACTCGGCCGCCATCCGCGACCCTGCCCTCATCGGCGAGGCCGCGCGGAAATTCGGCGCGCAGTGCGTCGTGCTGGCGGTGGACGCCAAGCGCAACGAGCGCGGTTCGTGGGACGTCTATCTCAACGGCGGCCGGGTCAATACCGGGCTGGACGCCATCGAGTGGATCCGCCGTGCGGTCGGCATGGGTGCGGGCGAGGTGCTGCTCACCAGTATGGACCGAGACGGCACAAAGGCGGGCTATGACCTCGAGCTGACCCGCCGCGCGGCGGAAGCAGTCAACGTGCCCGTCATCGCGTCGGGCGGGGCGGGTTGCATGCGCGACTTTGCCGACGTCCTCACGGAGGGCGGGGCAGACGCGGCGCTCGCCGCATCTCTCTTCCATTTCGGCGAGATCGATATGGGGGAACTCAAAGAATATCTTGCGGGGCAGGGCATCCCCGTGCGGAGGATCTGACCATGGAAGAACTCAAATTTGACGGCCGCGGGCTGGTCTGCGCGATCGCGCAGGATTATGAAAGCGGCGAAGTGCTCATGCAGGCGTATATGAATGAAGAGGCGTACCGCAAGACGCTGGAAACGGGGTATGCCCATTATTGGAGCCGTTCCCGCCAAAAACTCTGGAAAAAGGGGGAAGAGAGCGGCCATTTGCAGCGGGTACGCGGCGTCTATATCGACTGCGATCGAGACTGCGTCCTGCTGAAGGTGGAACAGGTCGGGGCGGCTTGCCATACGGGCAATTATTCTTGCTTTTACACGCCCGTGCAGGAGTGCGGCGTCGGGGCGGAAATGCTCGGAAAGCTCCAGCGCATCGTCGAGGATCGTCGCGATCATCCTGCGGAGGGGAGCTACACCACCTACCTCTTTGAAAAGGGCGTGGACAAGATCGCCAAAAAGGCGGGCGAAGAGGCGGTCGAACTGGCGATCGCAGCCAAAGGCGGGGAGCGCGAAGAGATCGTCGGCGAGTGTGCCGATCTCTTCTATCACGTCATGGTCCTGCTCGCCAACGCGGGCATCAAGCTCTCGGATGTCTGTACGGAACTGAAGGAGCGGCACTGACAGAATTTGCCGCGCAAACCAAGGCCCCTTGCTGCGCATACTGATGGCGGAGGGATGCGATGGCTCGGTTTATCAAAGATGAAGACACGGCGGAGATCGCATGGAAGCTCTTCCGCCGTACGGGCAGCCTGTCTTACTACATGCTGTACCGTCAACTGAAAAAGTAAGAGAGGGGGAAGGGGCGCAGCGCCCCTTCCCGCATTTTGTGCGCCGCCTGTCGGCGGCCGGAGGAGCGGAATGGAGATCAAGGTGGATGCACTCGTGCTGCGCACGGCCGATTATGGGGAGAGCGACCGCATGCTCACCCTGTTTACGCTGCAGCGGGGCAAACTTTCCGCCGCCTGTAAAGGCGTGCGCAAGGCGGGGGCGAAGCTGCGGTTTGCGGCGCAGCCGTTCTGCTTTGCAGAATATGTGCTCGCCGTGCGCGGCGAGCGCGCCACCGTCATCTCCGCCGCCAATACCGACGGGTTCTACGGGCTGCGCGCCAGCGTGGAAAAACTGTATGCGGCCGCTTCGCTCGCCGGTATCTGCGACGCCCTCCTGTTTGACGGGATCGTCAACGAGGCGCTCTTCCTCTACGCGGTCGACGCACTGCGCTCGATGTGCGAGGGGAAGGAAGCGGAGGTGCTCATTACGTTTATTTTGAAAGCGCTCGATCTGTCCGGTTATCGGCCGGATTTTGTGACGTGCGCCGCCTGCGGAGCGCCCATCGAGGGGCGGGCGTATTTTGATATCGCCGGGGGCGGTTTTTACTGTGCCGAATGTGCGCGCGGGGCAGGCGTGAGCGAGGGGACGCTGCAGCTGCTGCGCAAGTGTGCGGGCTTGCCGTATGACGCCTCGGCGATCGCTTTCGACTCGGCAAAACGCGCTCTCAAACTGCTGGAAGCAGGCTTTCGTGCGCGCACGGAGGCAGAGGTGCGCGCCCTCGGCGAATACATAGCCATTTTATAGGGAGCGGCTTTGCGCACGGCATCGGTATTTCGGGGCGGAAAGCGTGTTTGTTGTAAAAACATTGCAAAAAATTCCAAAAATATCGGCGTTTCACTTGAATTTTGCTGGAAAGTGTATTAAAATAGAAGCGTTGGAACAGACTAAAAATTCCGAAATCTTATCAGGAGGAAAAATTTTCTATGGCAAAGAAGTATTGCTACCTCTTTACGGAGGGCAACGCGAAGATGCGCGAGTTGCTCGGCGGTAAGGGCGCGAACCTCGCGGAAATGACCAACATCGGTCTTCCCGTTCCGCAGGGCTTCACCATCTCCACCGAGGCCTGCACGCAGTATTATGAGGACGGCCGCCAGATCAATCCCGAGATCCAGGCCGAGATCATGGACTACATCGACAAGATGGAACAGGTCTGCGGCAAAAAATTCGGCGACAAGGAAAACCCGCTGCTCGTCTCCGTTCGTTCGGGTGCGCGCGCTTCCATGCCGGGCATGATGGACACCATCCTCAACCTCGGTCTGAACG
>ERZ1643247.1004-NODE-1004-length-29066-cov-28.007894_pt1 | contig 29066 bp, 27 predicted proteins | sample MGYA00579264_ERZ1643247 | MGnify/ENA primary metagenome ERZ1643247 (study PRJEB29033, sample SAMEA4952262) | chicken gut metagenome | biome: Broiler Chicken; feature: Gastrointestinal Tract; material: Caecum | place: Ireland | collected 2018 | study: Broiler... | reverse complement strand
CTAAAAGAAAGTCCGGCATAGCCGGACTAACTCTAATTCAATTCTTTTACCGCCTTTTTAGGGGCGTCGGTGGGGGTGCAATTCGTGTTCGTTTCTGTTATGACGACGCGGACGAGCTTTCCGGCAAAAAATATCGCCGATAAAAATGATACGTTTACTCTGCTTTGTTTTGGCCTGCAAAAATTTTTTCGTAGGCGCTGTCGATCTCGGCAAAGGTGCGGATGAAGCAGCGGTAAAAGCCGCGGCTGTCCGCATTGATGTATTGCGGCACGGGCGTGGGGTCTTGTTCCAATGCCTGCAAATGGTAATCTCCGTTGACCTTCCAACCTTCCAAAAAGCCGATATGGATGGCGTCTTGCGGGCAAAAGAAGGAGCAGCGCATACACATGTCGCAGCGGCGCGAAAATTTGATTTTCCCGTTCCGTACGGAGATATTCTTTTCGGGGCAGCTGCGGACGCACAGGCCGCACTGCGTGCACTTTTTTGTATCGACGCGGTAGAGGAAAGAGTTGATCGGCCCGCCGATCTTCTGGATGCCGACCGCTGCAGCGGCGATGTTGTAGATGCGCTTGGAGGGGATAGATGCGACGACGCCGTTTTCCAAATTATAGCGCAGTATCTCGCACAATTTTCTGTCCTTTTGCAAAATTTCGCGCACGAAATCTCTGTCAAAGCGGAAGTGGATATTGTAGGGCATCACAAAGTGATATTCGCCCACGCACACCGCGCCCTGCCTCTTCATGCGGCGGAGCAGGATGCGGCTGGAAGCGTTGTTCATCGCCAGCGTCTCGCCGCTGTTTTTATAAATGAAATACCGCTGCCCCGCGGCAAAGCGCAGTTTTTGCACATAGCGATTGAAGGGCAGGGGCGAATTGAAGCCGTAGATGGGGTACCCGAACCCGATGAGGTCGTACCCTTCCGTAGAAACGGGCGGCGTATCGGCAGCGATCTCGACGGCAGTCACGCTGTGCCCATGCGGGGCAAGCGTTTCCGTCAACATCTTTGTCAGATAGCGCGTGTTATAAGTGCCTGTGTAATAGATACATAAAATTTTCATAATTGCACCATGTGATTTTGGATGAGGAATTCGACGTGGTCTCTGACCGTCTCTTCCAGCGGGCGAGGGGAATAGCCGAACTCTTTTTGCGCTTTGCCGATGGGGAAGTTCGTATCGGCGCGCAGCGTAGCGAGCGAGGCGCTCGTATACAGGGGGCGCTTTTTCTGTATCTTGTTGCCGATATACAAAAACGGAAGCCCGACATAGGCGACCCACAGGGGAAGGGTGGGCGGCAATTTCCTCTCTGTAATGGAAGATATGACGGAAAGGATGTCGTTGATCTTGTCGGGGTGATTGGCAAACAGATAGCTTTCGCCTTTTTTCGATTTTTCAACGATGGCGGGGAGCACGTCGGCGACGTCGCGGATGTCGAAGTCGTTATAGCCGCCGTTGACGGATGCGGGCAGCCTTCCTTCCATAAACTCGATCATCATCTGCGTCATGTGGCCGTTGCTGTAATCGCCGGGGCCGAGCACGCTCGCAAGCAGCAGCAGGCTGGCGTCTAAGCCGTGCTCTTGTACCGCCCGCAAGACGATGGCATCCGCTTCGCTCTTGGTGCCGGCGTAATCTGTGATCGCTTTAGAAGGCTCGGGCACATAGTTGCTCAGGTCTTCGCGCAGGGCAAGGCCGTGGGGGATCGCCTCCGTCGAAGAGATGTGCAAAAACTTTTTGACGGGATGGCGCAGACAGGCATCGACCAGGTTTTGTGTGCCTTGGACGGTGACCTTTTCCAGTTCGCTGCGCGCGTCTTCGCCGATGGAGACTTTTGCCGCCGTATGGATGACGGCAAACGGCCCTTCGCCGACGAACAATCTTTCGATATCGTTCGGGTCCGTGATGTCGCCGTACACAAATTCCGGCGCTTTATCTTGGAACACCACGGCCGCTTTTTTGGGGCTGCGGGCAAAACCGACGACGCGGCAGCCCTCCGCGAGCAGCTTTTTGGTCAACACATTGCCGACATGTCCGGTACACCCGGTGACGATATATGTATAGTCCTGAAACATGGTAAGCTCCTTTTGCTTTGATTCGGCTCTATTATACAAAATTTTTGAAAAGATTTCAAGGCAATCATGATATAGTCATAGAAATATATTACAATTTTGGGCAGATTTCCGCATCGGCGGTTTCGAGCGGATTTTCGAGGCGGCGTTTGATTGACTTTTTGCCGCGCTTGCTATACAATAAAACGGTGCAAGGGGCGGCTCCGGCGGCAGGCAAACACGCGCCGACTGCGGCGCTTTTATACGACGCTTTGTCCTTTTGCCGACCGCGTTACATCGCGTCACGCCTTGGGCTGCGGCGCCAGCCGCGCCTGCGTGTTCGGGCAAACAAAAAACACGGCTCGTACAAGACAAGCCGTGCAATTTGTTGGCAGGGGAGACGCGAGGCGTAAGGAGCGGCAAAGCCGCGACGGAACAGCGATCGTTCGCCGCAGGCGCGATCGCGTCACACGCAACACGCGGCGTCAGCCGCGCCTGCGTGTTCGGGCAAACAAAAAAACACGGCCTGTACAAGACAAGCCGTGCAATTTGTTGGCAGGGGAGACGCGATTCGAACACGCAACCTACGGTTTTGGAGACCGCTACTCTACCGTTGAGCCACTCCCCTAAGCGCTTATCATTATATAATAAAAATTTCGTAAAGTCAAACAGATTTTATCGGTTTGGCGGTGAAAAAGGAGTTCTTTTATGAAAAAACAGTTTAAACTCGGTGTGATCGGCGGCGGATTCATGGCGCAGGCCATCCTCAAGGGCGCAATTTATTCCGATTCGCTGCGGGCAAAGAAGATCATCGTCGCCGACGTATCGCGCAAAACGCTCGATCAGTTGGAGGAGCTGGGCGTTTCCACCACGGAAAGCAACGCGGATGCGGCGCAGAACTGCGAATACCTGCTCTTTGCCGTCAAGCCGCAGAATTTCCCCGCGGTGGCAGAAAGCCTGCGCGGTATCCCCGTAGAAAAGGCGATCACCATCATGGCGGGCGTCAAAAAGCAGAAGATCAAAGATCTGCTGGGCGCCCCCGCGCTGCGCGTTGCCCGCGCCATGCCCAACCTGCCGTGCTCCATCGGTTCCGGCATGACGGGGTTAGACCTGTCCGATTTTGAAGGCGATGTGGACGACTGCTCCTTTATCGACTCCGTGTTCAGCAACATCGGCAACGTGCTGAACGTGGGGGAAGAAAAGATGGACGCCGTGGTCGGCATCAGCGGCAGCGGCCCCGCCTATGTGTACATGTTCATCGACGGGCTCATCCGCGCGGGCGTCAAGCAGGGGTTGAGCGAAGACGAGGCGAAAGTGCTCGCCGTCAATACGGTGGCGGGCGGCGCCGAGATGGTCGCCCACACGGAAGACAAGACGATCGACCAGCTGATCTCCGCCGTCTGCAGCAAGGGCGGCACGACCATCGAAGCGGTCGAATCGTTCCGCCGCGACGACATGTACGGCATGATCGACCGCGCCGTCGCCGCCTGCGCGCGCCGCTCCAAAGAACTTTCGGAGTAATTCGCGCATGAAAGAGATCGACTTGTATACGGACGGCGCCTGTTCCGGCAATCCCGGGCCGGGCGGTTACGGCGCGATCCTCAGCTATAAGGGGATCGAAAAGGAAATCAGCGGCGGAGAACTTTCCACCACCAACAACCGCATGGAGATCTTCGCGGTCATCGCCGGGCTCCGCTGTCTAAAAGAGAACTGCAAAGTCAATATTTACAGTGATTCTGCGTATACTGTCAATGCCTTCAATCAGCATTGGATCGAAGGCTGGCAGCGCGGCGGCTGGAAGAAGGCGGACGGAAAGCCCGTGCTCAACGCAGACCTGTGGAAGCAGCTTTTAGAACTTTTGCAGCAGCACGACTACCGCTTCATCAAGGTGAAAGGGCACGCCGACAACGAAAAGAACAACCGCTGCGACGCCTTGGCGCGGGCTGCCATTAAGCAGATAATATGTCAGGCATAGTACTTGATATATTCGCAAAAAATAAGCTGAATTGCGCTTTTTAAGGGAGAAACACCGCTATGCAGAAGCCGAAAGAAGGTCTTTTGCCCGTCTTGCTATTCATCCTTTCGTCGCTTGCGACCGTCTTTTTGACGGTATTTTGCATGTCGCGTTTCCGATCCGGATTTTTATACGAACATGCCGCCACGATCACCTCGGCGGCCGTCGGCATCGAGCTCATTTACATTGCCGCGGCGCTCGTGTTTTTACTGCGGCGGTGCAAGACGGTATTCAAATTCATGCTGACGGGCCTCGTGCTGGCGGCGCTGCTGCTGCTCATCCTGCTCGTGCTGCAGCTGACCGGCCTTTGGGAGCGGATTGACTCCGTCGAGGGGCTGCGCGAGCTGATCGCCTCGACAGGAGCATGGGGGCCGATCGTCTTTATCCTCCTGCAGGCGCTGCAGGTATTCCTGTTGCCGCTGCCCGGCGTATTGACGGTGGGCGCGGGCGTGCTGATGTTCGGCGAATGGCAGTGCTGCATCTACAGCTATATCGGCATCCTGGCGGGATCACTCATCGCCTTCGGCATCGGCCGCGTAGTCGGCTACCGCGCCGCCGCATGGCTGGTCGGGCGGGAGACGCTGGATTCATGGCTGCAAAAGGTCAAGGGGAAGGACAAGAGCATCCTCACGGTCATGTTTATCCTGCCCATCTTTCCGGACGACCTTCTCTGCTTCGTATCCGGGCTTTCGACCATGAGCTGGAAGTTTTTCATCGTCATGCAGCTGATCGCCCGCGCCATTTCGGTGGCGATGACCAGCTTTTCCTTGGGCGGAAAGATCATTCCGTACAATACCTGGTGGGGCATCCTGCTGTGGGCATTGATCGCCGCCGCCATCATCGCCGTGTTTATCGTCATCTATAAGAAGGGCGAAAAGATCGAACGATGGTTCTTCGGCCTGTTCCGCGCCAAAAAGAAAGGCGGCGTGGAACTGCGCGAAGGCCCCGCCGCAGAACAAAGCGGTACAAATTTGAATAAAGGGTGCACCACAGAACAAAGCGGCGACCCGAGCAAAGCCCCCGCCGCGGATAGGAAAAACGGCGATACGAAAATGAAAGAGCCGCCCGCGCAATGCCCGGCAAAAGATGCCAAAGAAAAAGAGGGCGGCAAAGCAGAAAGATAAAATACCATTGCGGAAAAGAGAAAGCGCAGCCTCGCGGCTGCGCCTTCTTTATACGGTATATCGTTTGCACAATACGGTATAAGCGTGTCAGATCTGTTCGATGTTGATGACGTTCGAGTTACCCGATTTGCCGTTGGGGTTGCCGCCCGTAATGACGATGCGATCGCCTTTTTTGACCAGCCCGGAATCGATGGCGGCGCGTTTTGCGTGGTAGAACAAAACGTCCATAGAGGTAAATTCCTCCGCCAGCACAGGCTGTACGCCCCAGGAGAGGGCGAGCTTGCGGTAAGACATGGGTTCGATGGTCATGCCGATGATGTCGATATTGGGGCGATACTTTGAAACCAGCCTTGCCGTGCCGCCCGTACGCGAGCAGACGACGATGGCCTTGGCGCCGATATCTTCCGCCAGCACGCAGGCAGAGTGCGAAAGGGCGTCTGCGGGGCTTTGAATGTGCATGCTGTTTTTGTCGCCGTATTTATTTTTCAGGTGCTTTTCCGTCTCCAAAGCAATCCTTGCCATCGCCTCCACCGACTGCACGGGATATTTGCCGCCCGCCGTCTCGCCGGAAAGCATGATGGCGCTGGTGCCGTCGTACACGGCGTTGGCCACGTCCGAAATTTCGGCGCGGGTGGGCCGGGGCTGGTTGATCATCGATTCCAGCATCTCCGTGGCGGTGATGCAGCGCTTGCCGCTCAAACGGCATTTGTCAATGAGCATCTTTTGGATGGCGGGCAGTTCTTCGTAGGGGATCTCGACGCCGAGGTCGCCGCGCGCCACCATGATGCCGTTGGAAACTTCCAGGATCGCGTCGATATTGTTGACGCCGCTGCGGCTCTCGATCTTGGCGATGAGGTCGATGTCCGGGTCGCCGTGCTCGCGGAGGAACTGGCGGATGTCGATCAGATCCTGCGCCTTGGATGTGAAGGAGCAGGCGATAAAGTCGATGCCCTGTTCTACGCCGAACAAAATGTCGCTCTTATCCTGTTCGCTGAGGTATTTAAGGCTGAGCGTCTTATCGGGGAAGAACATGCTCTTCTTGTCGGAAAGATCTCCGCCGACTTCTACCTTGGTCTTGACATCTTTTTCGTCCACCTGCGTCACCCTGAAGATGAGCAAGCCGTTGTTGAGCAGGATAGTGTCGCCCGGCTCCAGATCGTTGACGATACCTTTGTACGAAACGGACACTCTCGTCTCGTCGCCTTCGATCTCTTCGGTCGTAAAGGTGAATTCGTCGCCTTCTTTGAGGCTGATCTTATGGTTTTTGAAGGTCTTGATGCGAAGTTCGGGACCTTTTGTATCCAACATGATGGGGAGGGGGACGTTGAGCTTTTCGCGGACTTTTTTGATCAGTTCGATGTTGCGCGCGTGTTCTTCATAATCGCCGTGTGAGAAATTCAAACGAGCCACATTCATGCCCGCCTGCACCATTTTGGTGAGCGTCTCTTCGTTGCGGCATGCAGGGCCGAGCGTGCATACGATCTTAGTCTTTTTCATCAGACTTGTGCCTCCTGAAAAATATTTTCCGTTTACTATTATAAATGCTTTTGCGCAAAATTACAAGCGTTTTGCAAAAATTGCGCCGGAAGAATGTTTCACCATTCGGTTGACAGCGCCGCCCCGATCTTATATAATAATAGGTACCTGAGTTGGCTATACGGTCGCGTGGCGTTATGCCATGAGGAAAGTCCGAGCACCACAGAGCAGGACGCCGGATAACGTCCGGTGAAGGCGACTTCAAGGAAAGTGCAACAGAAACAGACCGCAGAGAACTTCTGTAAGGATGGAAAGGGGAGATAAGAGCTCACCGGCGCCGCGGCGACGCGGCGCGCTGTGTAAACCCCGTCCGGTGCAAGATTGGGCCGCTGCCGCAAAGGCTGCTCGCCTGGCGGCGGCCGTGAATATCGCTGGAACGTACCGGCAACGGTACGGCTAGATAGATGACCGTACTCGACAGAACTCGGCTTACTGACAATCTCAGGAGAGAAAAGCCCGCCGTTTGGCGGGCTTTTTGCCATATTTTTCAGTTATGCGAAGTACTATGCCTGGCATAGATCTCAAAAACTGCTCATACATCGATGTTGGAAAAGGCATCGAGGATGGTGTCCAGCTTTTGTTCGGCGCTCGCGCCTTCCACAAATTTTTTATAGCACTCGCACACGCTGCCGTCTTTGTCAAAGCCCGTATCGTTGCACAATTTGCAGCGGAACTGCGGCACCAGCATCTCTTCGCGCAGGGAAAGGCGGGCAAGGATCTCCGCCCGCTCTTCTTTCAGCTGCCGCAAAAGCGCCTCCGCTTCCGTCGTTTCGCCGCCCAAAGCTTCCGCCTTGGCGAGCCTGATCTCCGTCGCCTTGATGGCCTCTTCGTTTTTGCGGAAGGCTTCGTCTGCATTTGCGATCTTTTTGTAATGTTCGGCGCGGTCTATCGCCCGCTCCCGCAGATTGCGGAAATAGTTCTGCACCTTTTTGCGCAGCTCCGCCTCGCGCTCTTCCCGCTGCTGCTTTTGGTAGTAATTTTCTTTGGGCTGTTCGGCGAGCAGCTGCTGCGGGGAGTAGATGCCCTTCGCCTTCCACGAAGAGAGCACCGATGTCATATACGGCAGGGGGCTCGCCTTTCCCTGCGCCGCTTCCGCCGCCTTCAAGATCATCTCGTCGGAAAAATTCCAGCCACGCCAGGTCTGCAAACATTCCCTGTCCCAATTGTTGACCCGCCGCGCCGAACCCGCCGCGCGCAGCACCTGGGCCGCGAACGCCTGCTCGCGCGCCTCGTCTTCAAAATAGGCGACGATGCTCTCCGCCGAAACGACGCCGCGCACCGAAAGTTTTTTCAGCAGCTCGTCCATCTTCTCAAACGACTTCTTTTCGCGCTTGAAACAGTATTTGGCGAGGCTGACAAGCGACGCGTCTTCATATCCCACCGCCAGCCAGCCGCTGACGAAGTTGTCGATATAGGTGTCGATGACGGGGCAATACACGCCCAGCTCTTTGGCGACGGCGATGGTCAGCGCCCGCACTTCCGATTTGCGCGCCAGATATTCGCGGATCTCCGCCTCGCCGAATTTTTTGTTGGCGTACAGTTCCGAAACCACCTCGTCAAGCCTGGCAAAGCTGCCTTTTTTTGTCAGCTCTGCGGCGGTGAGGAGGGCGGGCATTTCAAAGCCGAATTCTTCCGTCCATTTTTTCAGCAGCTTGTAATCGTCGGGGTCGGGCTTTTTGGCCGACTTCATGGCGCGCAGCACGGCGGCGACGTCTCCGCTCCTGCCCATATAGTCCGACAGCTTGTTTTCCACCTGTTCGACGGTAGTCACGCCCTCGGCGGCGAAGTTTTTCGCCACCTGCAAAATATAATTTTGTGCAATATTTTCGCCCTTCAGATCGAGGCAGTAGCGCACGATGAGCAGCATCGCTTCCGGTTTGATCGCATATTCTTCCATCACCGAAAAATACTTCATGTATTCGCCGGAAGAGATCATCTTTTGGGGCATGAGCGATTGCAGCGCCTTGTTGAAGTCTTTATATTTTTCCGTGCGGATGCGCTTGGGGCGGCCCTTGCCGTAATCGGCGGGCTGATAGCGGACGGTGAACGGCTGCTCGCAGGTGATCTCCAACAGGTCGAAATCTTCCCAAAAGCGGAACAATTCCATGATTTTTTCTTCATCCATCTGCAATGTGCGCGCGGCTTCGGCGAGGGAATACTCGCCCTGCACGTTTTGGCAGATATAGAGGCCGAAAATATACACTTTGACCGCGTCTCCGCTCGCAGATGCCATGTATTTGTTGATAAATTGATTTTCGATGCTCGTATAAGAGGCGGAAGAGAGCTCGCGCGAGTAAGAACAAAAACCCATTGCCAAAAACTCCGTGTAACGCTTGATTTATTTCCGATTTTGCGCTATACTATTATATAAATTATTTACCAAAAAAGCAAGGTATTTCGGCAAAATTCCGGCGATGAGAAATTTTTAAGGGAAGGAGCTTGCGGCAGCGTTCATGAGAATTTTACATACTTCAGACTGGCACATCGGCAAGCGCATCGCCGGGCGGGAGCGCCTGGAAGAACAGCGGGCGATCTTAAGTGAGATCGCGGACCTTTGCGAGAGCGAACGCATCGAGCTTGTCCTGATCGCGGGAGACGTGTTCGACACCTTTCTCCCTTCGGCGGAGGCGGAAGATCTGTTCTATGCCGCCGTCAAAAAGATTGCCGCGGGCAAGAGAGCGGTCGTCGCCATCAGCGGCAACCACGACGACAACGTGCGCCTCACGGCGGCGACGGCCCTTTCGGAAGAGCAGGGCATCTATATCTTCGGCAACAGCGGCCGCGTGCCGCGCCTGAGCGCCGCAGGGAGCATCCGTGCGGCCGATGCGGGCAAGTCGCACATCCTGTTTGAAAACGAAAGAGGCGAGCGCACGTTTGTGCACGCCCTGCCGTACCCGAACGAAGCGCGGCTGAAAGAGACAAAAAACGCCGACGAGAGTTATTTCGACAAGATGCGCCGCTGGATGGGCGAAGGGGAGCGCTGCAACGCGCAGGGCGATCCTTCCGTCTTTTTGGCGCATATCTTTGTGGCGGGCGGAAAGGTCAGCGACAGCGAGCGCGAGATCGACCTCGGCGGCGCCAGGGCGGTGCCGCTCGAACTCCTGCCGCGCTGCGATTATGCCGCCCTCGGGCACCTGCACAGGCGGCAGAGCTTTGCGGGCAACGTCTGCTACAGCGGCTCCATCGCCCAATACGCCTTTGACGAGGCGGGCCTGGAAAAGAGCGTGAACGTATTTTGCCTGGATCGGGGCGGCGTACACGATCTGCGCAGGATCCCGCTGCGCGCCGGCAAACAGCTCGTCCGCCTGCAGGCGGACGGGGCAGAACTTGCCGAAGAGCTCCTGCGCCGCTACGAAAATTGCTATATCGAACTCACCCTCCGCCTGCGCGAACCGCTCACATCGGCGCAGGTGCGCGGCTTGAAGGAGGCGAACGGCGGCCTCGTCAGCCTCATCCCGCAGGTAGACGAAGGGCTCTCTTCCTTTGCGGCGGCGGGCAGGAAGCAGCTGTCGGCAGGGGAATTGTTCAGCGAATTTTATAAGAGCCGGTTCCAAAGCGAGCCCTCGCAAGAGCTCAAACTGCTGTTCTTATCGGCGATGGAGGAAGCGCATGAGGCCTGAAAAATTATCCTTTTGCGGCATCAACAGCTTTTCCAAACCCGCCGAGATCGATTTTTCCGCCCTCCTTTCCGGGGGCATCTTCGGCATCTTCGGCGATACGGGCAGCGGCAAAACGACGATATTGGACAGCATGATCTTCGCCCTGTACGGCAGGGCAGACCGCGCCAAAAGCGGCGGAACGGACATCATCAATTACAACTGCGACAAGGCGAACGTCTCGTTTGAATTTTCTCTGGAAAAGGACGGCGCGCGCAGGTATTACCGCGCCGAACGGGAGATCAGGCGCAAGAACGCGGCTCAAAAACTTGCTCTGTATGAAAAGGAAGAGGCGGGCTGGCGCTGCGTGAGCGAAGGGGTCAGGAACACCAACGAACGCATCCAGGAGCTCGTCGGGCTTTCCTTTGAAGATTTCAAAAAGTGCATCGCCCTGCCGCAGGGCGAATTCGCGCAGTTCGTCAAGGCGGAGCGCGGGGAGCGGCTGCGCCTCATCGCGCGGCTGTTCGACCTCGAAGTGTACGGCGACAAGCTGAACGCCGTCGTCCGCCGCAGGCAGGACGAGGCGAAGTCGGCGCTGGACAGGAAGGAAGGCGAACTCTCCGGCTATGCCGCCTATACGGCGGAAGAACTTACCGAGATGCGCGAGGAGCGCGCGGGCCTTTCCGAACGCCTCAAAAAGGCGGAAGAGGAATATTTACGGAGTCGGGCGGCGTTTGAAAAGCTGAAAGGCGACTATACTAAGGGCAAAAAGCTCGCCGAACACCGCGCGGTACAGCGGGCGCTGGAGCGGCGCGCGGACGAGATGACCATAAAGCGCGCAGACATGGCGCTGCTGCCGGCGGCGGAAAAGATCGCAGGACTTTTGAGCGAACGGCGGGCGGCGGAAAAAGAGCTGCGGCAGTGCACGCAGCGCAAAGAAAAGCTGCAAGAAATGAAGTCGCGCGCCGCGGCCGCTCTGTCCGCCGCGGATGAGCGGCTGCGCGGCTCCGACCTCGACGGGGCGCTGCTCGGCCTGCGCGCCCGCCGCGAGAGTTTGAAGGTGCTGCGCGCGGATATCGACGAACTCGGCGCGCTCGCCAAGGCGCGGTCGCGCGCCGCCGCCGATTATAAGCGGGCGCAGGCGGAAAAAGCCGACGCCGAACGGGAAATCGCATCCCTGCAAAGCAGCCTTGCATCCTTCGCGGAGCGCATCCGTGGCTCTGCCGCAGGCACAGACCTTTCCGCCTTTTTGCGGGAGAATTTAGACAGCGCCCTGCTCGAATCGGAATACGCCGATGCCGAACAATACTTTACCAAAACGCTGCAGGCGCTGCGCGGCGGTTACCCGCACGAAGGGGAACTGTACCTCGACGCGGAGCGGGCGCTCGAAGAGCGCCTCCTACACTATACGCACCTGCGCGCATCGCAAAAACAGGGGGATGCGGCGCAGCTTTTGCGCGCGTTTGAACGGGCGCAGGCGGAAGGAAAGGCGCTTTCCGAACAAAAACACGCCGCAGAACTGCGCCTGGCGCAGCGCCAGGGCGAACTGCGCGAAGCGGAACAGCGGCTTTCGCTGTCGCTGCAGCAGGGGCAGGAGGCCCGCGCCAAGGCGGATGCCATCGCCGAAAAGCTCAGGCAGGCGACGGGCGGCCCCGCCGAGGGCGGCTTTGACAAGCTGGACGCGGAACTTGCGAGGCAGGAAGAGGAGCTGCTGCGGCAAAAAAAGGACGCGGAAGAGAAGCGCGCCTCCGCCGAGCGGGAACTGCACGCCGCCGAACTGGAGACGACGCGCGCGGAAGATCGGGAAGAAAACCTGCAAAAAGCAGTGCAGAAGGGCGAGGAGCAGATAGCAAAGCTGCTCGCCGAAACGTCCTTTCCCGATGCCGCCGCGGCAGAATCGCTTTATATGCGCCGCGACAAGGCGGCGCTGCAGGCGGAGATCGAGGCATACGACAGGGAATGCGCCGCCGTCGCCGCCGCCATCGCCGCCCTGACGGCGGAAGGGGAGATCTCCCCCGTCGGCGAAGAGGAATTTGCCGCCGCCTCCGCCCGCTTTGAAGCGCAGGGCAGGCAGCGGGAAGAGCTGGGCAGGCAGGCGGCCGTTGCGGCCAGCCGCATCGGGCAGTACGAGGCGGCGCTTCAACAAAAAAAGGCGCTGGAAGCGGAACACGATACCCTGCAGCAGCGCTACGCCGTGCTGGAAAAGCTGCGCGGCCTGCTGTACGGCAATAAATTCATGGAATTCGTGGCGGGGGAATATCTGGCGGAGATCGCTGACGCCGCCTCGGATACGCTGCTGAAGCTGACGGGCGGCAGGTATTTTGTCCGCTACGAGCAGGGCTTTTTCGTCGGGGATAACTTCAATGCCGGACAGCAGCGCAGCGTCAACACCCTTTCGGGCGGCGAGACGTTTTTGGTCTCCCTCTCGCTGGCGCTGGCGCTTTCGGCGGCAATTTACGCCAAGTCGCTGCGGCCGATCGAATTCTTCTTTTTGGACGAAGGGTTCGGCACGCTGGACGAAAAGCTCATCGATACGGTGATGGACAGCCTGGAAAAACTGAAAAACAGGCATTTCTCCATCGGGCTCATCTCCCACGTGGAAGAGCTGAAACACCGCATCGGCCACAAGATCGTTGTCAATGCGGCCCCGGAGGGCGGCAGCTCATCGATAAATATCTGTTGTTGAACGAGGTAATTTATTTTGGCTAATAAGATCCTCACACCGGTAACTTTATGGAACGATTTCGACGATTCGCTCCCCGCGAACGCGACCGTGCTCGACGAACAGGCGGACGACAAGTGCGTGATCCGCGCCATCCGCTTTTACGGGCGCGCCGTGGGCGATGAGCGCGTCAATATCTTCGCGCGCGTCGCCTGCCCCGTCGAAGAGGGGAAATACCCGGCGCTCCTCATCCTGCCCGACTGTTCGCTGACGGCGGAGACGGACATCCTCTGCCGCTTTGCCGAGCTCGGCTACATCGCCCTGATGCCCGACTACCGCGGCGTCTGGAAGGGCACGGACGGCTATACCGTCTATCCGCAGGCCGTCTCTTACGCCAACCTCGCCATGGCGGAGCGCCATATCGACTACGCCGACGAGACGGCGAAGGAGACCTGCTGGTACGAATGGACGGCCGTGGCGCGCTATTGCCTCAATTTCCTCGCCTCCATCCCTTCCGTCGCCAAAATTGGCGCCATCGGCATCCGCGCCGGCGGCGACATCGTCTGGCAGCTGGCGGCGACGTGCGACAAGCTCTCCTGCGCCGTGCCCGTATGCGCGGGCGGCTGGCGCGCCTACCGCGGCATCAATAAATACGGGGATGCGCCCGAACTGAAGATGGACGACGAGCGCTACCGCTATATCGCGGGGGTCGAATCGCAGTCGTATGCGCCGCAGGTCAAGTGCCCGCTGCTGATGCTCTGTTCCACCAATGACGAGGGCTTCGACGCCGACCGCGCCTTCGATACTTTCTTACGCATCGAAGGCAAACAGGAAAAGACCTTCTATTTCGCCGCCCGCTACGGCGGACATATCGGCAAGACGGGCGTGCACGATCTGGACCTGTTCATTCGCAAGCACTTGAAGGGGCGGGAAGTGTTCGTGCCCGAACCGACGGATATCTCCATCGAAGAGGATACGGACGGCGAGCTCATCGCGCGCGTCCGCTCCGACCAGAACGGCGAGGTCACCTACAGCGAGGTATATATGGCGGAAGATACCTGCGAATCTGCCATACGCGATTGGAGCAAGTGCGAGTTCAAGCGCGACGACGGCGAAGACGGGAGGGTGTTCCGCCTGCACGCCTGCGTCGGCGCTTCGCGCGTGTTCGCCTTCTCCAAGACGAAATACAGCTGCGGCTTTGCCGTTTCTTCCAGGATCGCGGCAAAAAAACTGGAGAAGAACTACCCCAACCAGACGGGGCGGTCGAGGATCTTATATTGCAGCGAAGAGGGGCGCGCCAGCTTCACGCTGGACAGGTTCACCCACCATACTCTGGCGGACTGCTTTTTGGACGGGACGTTGCCCGCTCCGCCCGTGCGGGTGGAAGAAGGGCCCTGCGGCATCAAGGGAATCTATTCGCCGTACGGCCTGCGCCTGTACCGCATCAACGACCCGCGCTACCGCCCCGGCGAAAACGCGCTGCTCAAATTCGATATCTATTGCCCGAAGACGGCCACCGTACAGATCACCATCCGCGCCGACAAGGGCGGGCGGGCGGAAAACTATACCTGCACCCTGTACCTTACCGGCTGCGACGCCTGGACGGACCATGTGCTGGGGGCAAAGGACTTCAAGACGGAAGAGAGCAAGCCCTTGGCGCAGCTGCGCGAGGCGAAATACATCGCGTTTTATTCGGAAGACGTGTTCTACATCAATAATTTGCTGCTTTTGTAAAAATTTTCGGCGATTTGCTTTTGTTGCGGGGTGAAATATGGTATACTCTTTAGGAGATAAAGTCATTACAAAAAAGAACCACCCGTGCGGCGGCAACGTCTGGACGATCGTCCGCACCGGCGCAGACGTCAAGCTGCGCTGCGACAAGTGCGGGCGGGTAGTGCTCTTTTCGATGCCCGATTTTCTCAAGGCGATCAAAAAGAGCAAGGGGTGATACATGCAGGAACAGCCGAGCCTGAAAGAATTGCTGGAGGACCGCCGCCACCCGCGGCGCGCCTTCTGCTCTACGCTGCGCTTTCTGCTGGTCTTGCTGGCGCTCTTTTCCGTCGTGACCATCCTGTTCACGCAGATCTTCGTCGGCGTGATCGTAGACGGCAGTTCGATGGAGCCAACGCTGACCAGCGGCGATTATCTGTTCGTGGACACGACCGCAGACATCGCCCGGGGAGACATCGTCGTCTTTGCCTCGCCCGAGCCCGGCAGCGAAGATCTGGAGCTGATTAAGCGAGTCATCGGCCTGCCCGGCGACGAGCTCCGTATCACGCGCGACGGCAGGGTGGCCCGCAAAAACAGGGGAGAGGACAGCTTTATCTGGCTGGAAGAAGATTATATCCTCGGCCCGTACAACAACCACCGCGACCAGTCTGTCACCGTGGCGGCGGGCGAACTGTTCGTGATGGGCGACAACCGCGGCGACAGCCACGACAGCCGCTCGTTCGGCGGCGTACCGCTTGAAAACGTGCTTGGCACGGTCACGGGCTGGTCTTTGCGCGGCAAAGACCTATTGACCGCCGTCCTGGGCGTTCTGCGGTTTAAACGATGAATTTTGCAGCGCCGGATCCGATCCGTACCGTTTTCGGCGCCGTGCGATGCGAAAGATAAGTTTTTGGAGGAAATATGATGAAAAACGAAATCGTGATCACATCTGACAGCACCTGTGACCTGAGCGAAGAACAGGTCCGCACCAACGGGATCGTCATCCTGCCCCTGAGCGTCATGTTGGGAGAAAAGACGTATAAAGACGGCATCGACATCTCTCCCACGGACATCTTCCGCTACTATGACGAGACGGGCACCCTGCCCAAGACCGCGGCCCCGAGCGTTTCCGATTACGAGGAGTTTTTCCGCCGCTTTACGGACGAGGGGAAGACGGTCATCCACTTCAACATCTCTTCCAAAGCCAGCGGTTCGCACGGCTTCGCCGCGGCGGCGGCAAAGGAGATCGGCGGCGGCAAAGTCTTTGTGGTGGACAGCCTCGCCCTTTCCACGGGGCAGGGGCTGCTGGTCATGAAGGCGTGCGACCTGCGCGCGCAGGGGATGGATGCGAAAGACATCTACGACACGGTCATGGGCCTGCGCCAAAAGGTCAACACCTCCTTCATCCCCGATACGCTGCTGTACCTGTACAAGGGCGGCAGATGCTCGACTTTGAGCTATTACGGCGCCAAAGTGCTCTCCATCCACCCGATGATCGACATGAAGGACGGTCAGCTGTACCCGAAAAAGAAATACGTCGGCAAGATGAACCGCTGCATCCGCTCGTATGTGCGCGACCTCGCCGAAGAGTACCCGCACTACGACAGGACGCGCTGCTTCGTCACGCACAGCATGGCGGACGCGGAACTGGTCGAGCTCGCCAAAGAGATGGTGCACGAACTCTTCTCCTTCGACGAAGTGGTGGAAACGGTGGCAGGCAGCATCATCACCAGCCACTGCGGCAGGAACACGCTGGGCGTGCTCTTCATCAGCGAATGATCTCTATCGAGGCATAACCATGAACGTCATCTTCAGCGACGCTGACCTGGTCGCGTCATACAGGCAGCAGCGGAACATCCTGCGGGCGTATATCGGCGTCTGCTGCGCGTTTGCGCTGCTCTGCCTGGGTTTTTATCTGTATTTTCTGTCTCTGCCGTATAACGACCCGATGCAGCTGCTGCCAAAGGTCGTCGTCTGCGCCGCTACCTGCGCCTTCATCATCTTTTCGTACATCTTTATGGGGATCAAATACCACAGGGCGCGCAAATATTATAAATTGATCTCTTATTTTTCGGTGGGGATGAAGCAGGTCAACGTCAGCTATTTTTCTCGCTATGAACAGCCGGAGACCAAAGACGGCGTGGAATACAACGTGCTCATCTTTTCCGAATGGAGCAAAAAAAAGTCGGAATACATGGACAGGAAGGTGCATTGCGTCACGGAAAAGCCGCTGCCGCAGTTTCGCACCGGAGACAAGGTGCGCTATCTGACGCAGAACAACGTGATGCTCGAATACGAAACGATCGGGCATGACGAGCGGTTTGCGGAAGACGCCAAAGGGCATTCAACGGGCGGCGCCGCCGCCTGAAACAAATATACAGGAGAAACTTGAACATGCGTGCAGTCGTAACTGTAACAGGAAAAGACAAAAAGGGCATCATCGCCAAGGTGAGCGCCTTTTTGGCCGAAAAGGGCGTCAACGTGGAGGATATCAGCCAGACCATCCTGCAAGATTATTTTGCCATGATCATGCTGGTGGATATCAGCGACATCAAAGTGGAACTTTCAGAGCTCGCCAAAGAGTGCGAGCAGATGGGCAGCGAGATCGGCATGTCGGTGCGCTTGCAGCATGAAGCGATCTTCAACGCGATGCACAACATCTGAGGCAGGTCACAGAGAAGGTCTTACGAATGTTTAATAAATTTGACGTATTGGAAACGATCGACATGATCGAAAAGGAGCACCTGGATATCCGCACCATCACCATGGGTATCTCGCTGCTTCCCTGCATCGGCACGGATGCAAAAGAGACCGCGCGCCGCGTCTACGACCTCGTATGCACGCGCGCCAAAGACATCGTGAAGGCGGCGGACAAACTCGCCGGAGAATACGGCATCCCCATCGTCAACAAGCGCGTATCCGTCACTCCCGTCAGCCTCATCACGGCGGCATTCCCGCAGGAAGCACCCGTTGTGGGCAAGGCGCTCGACAGGGCGGCGCACGAGCTCGGCATCGACTTTTTGGGCGGCTATTCGGCGCTCGTGCACAAGGGGATGGCAGACTATGAACAGGCGTTCATCGAAAGCATCCCCGAACTTCTGTCGCAGACGGAGCGAGTCTGCTCTTCCGTCAACATCGGCTCGTCGAAATCGGGCATCAACATGGACGCCGTCCGCCTGATGGGCGAGATCGTCAAGCGCACGGCGGAGTTGACCGCGGCGCAGGACGGGCTTGGCTGTGCCAAGCTGGTGGTGTTCGCCAACGCCGTGGAAGACAACCCCTTCATGGCAGGCGCCTTCCACGGCGTGGGAGAGGCGGGCACGGTCATCAACGTCGGCGTTTCGGGGCCGGGCGTCGTCAAGCACGCTTTAGAAAGCATTCCGGACGCCAACCTCAACGACGCTGCCGAGATGATCAAGCGCACGGCGTTCAAGATCACCCGCGCCGGGCAGCTGATCGCCAAAGAGGCGGCAAAGCGGCTCAACGCGGAGTTCGGCATCGTCGACCTGTCGCTGGCGCCTACGCCCGTGATGGGCGATTCCGTCGCGCATATCCTGGAAGAACTGGGGCTGGAGCGCGTGGGCGGCCACGGCACGACGGCGGCGCTCGCCATGCTCAACGACGCGGTCAAAAAGGGCGGCGTCATGGCCAGCTCGCACGTCGGCGGGCTGTCGGGCGCGTTCATCCCCGTCAGTGAAGACATCGGCATGATCGAGGCCGCGCAGGAAGGTTCGCTGAACATCGATAAACTGGAAGCGATGACCGCCGTCTGCTCGGTGGGGCTGGACATGATCGCCATCCCCGGCAAGACGCCCGCATCGACCATCGCCGCCATCATCGCCGACGAGGCGGCCATCGGCATGATCAACAACAAGACGACCGCCGTCCGCGTCATCCCCGTACCCGGCAAAGACGTAGGCGACAGCGTCGAATTCGGCGGGCTTTTGGGCAGGGCGCCGATCATGCCCGTGCATTCCACCGACAGTTCGAAATTCATCATGCGCGGCGGCAGGATCCCCGCGCCCATCCACAGCAACAAAAATTAGGAGAGGCTTATGGAGAGAAGCGAAGTAGCGGAACGATATAAATGGCGTGTACAGGACATCTTTGCAAGCGACGAGGCGTGGGAACAGGAATACGCCGCCGCGGAAAAGTGCATCGATTTTAGCGCCTTTGCGGGGAAACTTGCAGACCCCGCGCAGCTCGCGGCCCTGTTCGCCCGCCAGGAAGAGGCGGGCAAGCGCATCGAGCGGCTGTACCTGTACGCGCACATGCGCCACGACGAAGATTCCCGCGTGGCCAAATATACGGCCATGCAGTCCCGCGCCATGTCGCTGTATGTGCGCTATTCTTCCGAATCGGCGTTCGTAGAGCCGGAACTGACGGCGCTGGACGAAGGGCTTCTCCGCTCTTTCGCAGGCGATGCGCGCTTTGCCGACTACGATTACTTTTTCCGCTGCCTCATCCGCAGCAAACAACACGTCTTGTCCGCAGCCGAAGAAAAACTGCTGGCCCTCGGCGGCGAGGTGTACGGCCAGTTCCAGAATATCTTTTCCATGATCGACAACGCCGATATCCGCTTCGGCGAACTGGATGACGGCAAAGGGGGCAAGATCTCCCTGACGCACGGCACCTACGGCGTCATCATGCACGGGACGGACAGAGAGCTGCGCCGCCGCGCCTTCGAGCAGTATTACCGCTCGTATATCGAGCTGGACAATACCATCGCCGCCACCTATTTCGGCAACGTCAAAAAAGACGTCTTTTTCATGCGGGCGCGCAAATATGAGTCCTGCCTGCAGAAGGCGCTGGAAGGGGAAGACGTGGACGTATGCGTGTACCGCAACCTCATCGACGCCGTGCACGCGGGGCTGCCTTCCATGCACCGCTATATCGCCCTGCGCAAAAAGGTGCTGGGCTATGAACAGCAGCACATGTACGACATCTACGCCCCGCTCGTGGAAGACGCCGACCTCAAGCTCCCGTACGAAGAGGCGTGCGAGCTGGTCATCCGCGGCCTCGCCCCCCTCGGGGAAGAGTATTGCGGCCTGCTGCGCAGGGGCTTTGCCGAAGGCTGGGTAGACGTCTGCGAGACGACGGGCAAGCGCAGCGGCGCCTACAGCACGGGCATCTTCGGCCTGCACCCGTTCGTGCTCCTCAACTACCAGCAGACGACGCACGACATCTTTACCATCGCCCACGAAATGGGGCATTCGCTGCACACCTACTATTCCAACGCCAACCAGCCCTACGCCAAAGCAGATTACCGCATCTTTGTGGCGGAGGTGGCGAGCACGGTCAACGAGGTGCTGCTTCTCAAATACATCCTCGCGGGCACGCAGGACGAAAAGATGAAAAAGTACCTGCTCAACTACTTTCTGGATACGGTCAGGACGACGCTGCACCGCCAGACGATGTTCGCGGAATTTGAAGAAAAGGCACACGCGCTCGTCGAAGGGGGCATACCGCTCACGGGCGAGAACCTGTGCAAAGAATACCTCGAACTGAACAGGCAATACTACGGCGATGCCATCGTCCACGACGAGCAGATCGCCTACGAATGGTCGCGCATCCCGCACTTCTATACCTCTTTCTACGTCTATAAATACGCGACGGGCATCGTCAGCGCCATCTCCATCGCCGGCCGCATCCTCTCGGAAGGGGAAAAGGCGGTCAAAGCGTACAAGGCGTTCCTCTCTTCCGGCGGCAGCGACAGCCCGGTAGAACTTTTGAAGATCGCCGGCGTCGATCTGACAAAGCCCGCCGCCTTTGAAGCGGCGATGAAAGAGTTTGACGGCGCCCTCGCCGAGCTCGAACGGCTGATAGGCTGAGCGATGGTCAGGGCAAGTTATACAAACGATCTGCGCGATCTGAAAAAACTGTGCGCCTTTCATCTGTTCGCCGCGCGCGGCCCGCAGACGTTCGCCGTCTCCGCCATGTTCGCGCTGATCGCCGTATTCTTCTTCGTGATGTCGGCCGTCGGCGGCAACGCGGCCCTCGGCTGCACGGCGGGCGGGGTGCTTCTGGCAGCCGCGGCTATCTTGCCGCTCGTCCGCTTTTTGCTGCAGAGCGCAAAGATGAAGAAGGCGGCGGCTTCCAATCCGAACTATACGGCGACGCGGCAGGAATACACCTTCGGGGAAGAGAACTTCACCCTCCGCATCTGCGTGCGCGGCAAAGAAGAGGAATACGCCATCCCGTACGCGCAGGTACTGCGCGCCTACGAGACGAAGGAATATTTTTATCTCTATATCGGCGGCGGAAAGGTGCTGATCTTGCCCAAGGGCGTGATCACGGAAGGGAGTGCAGACGGGCTCGCCGCCTGCCTGCGGGCGATGGGAAAGCGCTTCCGCGAAAAACGCAGCTGCCGCAGGGCGTAAAACAGGGGAAAACTTATGGCAAAAGCTAAGACAAACGTACTTCCGAACAACCTCGAAGCGGAGCAGGCGCTGCTCGGCTGCCTGCTCATCGACAACGAGGTGCAGACGGAACTTTTAGATAAGCTGGGCGAAGACGACTTCTACCAGGAATCGCACAAGCTGATCATCGGCGCCATGCGGGCGGTGTTCAACGCGCGCAAGCCCGTCGATATCGTCACCCTCGCCGACCAGCTGGAAAACGAAAACTGCCTCGCCAAAGTAGGGGGGCAGTCGTACATCACAGAGCTTGCCACCATGACGCTGTCGGCGGCAAACTACCGCTCGTATTTTGAGATCGTCAAGAGGGACAGCATCCACCGCAGGCTGATCCGCGCCTCGCAGCAGATCATCGAACAGTGCCAGAGCGGCGGCGAGTCGGACGACAGCGTCGCCTATGCGGAAAAGCTCGTATTCGATATCTCCAAAAAGATGGACACCTCCACCTTGGTCGATATGCGCGAAGACGACAGTTACGACCAGGTGCTGAACAAGTTCGAGCTGATCTCGACCGACAAGAACGCCCTCCGCGGCGTCAATACCGGCTTTACCAAACTGGATAAGCTGACCAACGGCCTGCAAAAATCTGACTTCATCGTCCTCGCCGCCCGCCCCGGCGTCGGCAAGACGACCATCGGCATGAACATCATCGAATATGCGGCATTGCACGACAACCGCGTCTGCGCCGTGTTCTCGCTGGAAATGCCGCGCGTGCAGCTGGCGCAGAGGCTTCTGTGCTCGCATGCGCGGGTCAGCATGTCGAAGGCGCTGGCGGGCGAACTGTCGCAGAACGAATGGAAGCAGCTGTGGAAGGCGAGTTCCGAACTCAAACAGGCCAAGATCTACATAGACGACTCTTCCAAGATCACGCCGGCGGAGATCTTGTCAAAATGCAGGCGCTTGAAAGCGCGCAAAGAGGGGCTGGACATCGTCATGATCGACTATATCCAGCTGATGGGCAGCGGCGAGCGGCACGGCGAAGAAAACCGCCAGCAGGAAGTGGCGACCATCACCCGCAACCTGAAGATCATGGCAAAGGAACTGGACGTGCCCGTCCTGGCGCTGTCGCAGCTGCGAAGGATCTCTTCCAAAGAAGAGCCGCAGCTTTCCGACCTGCGCGAATCGGGCGCCATCGAGCAGGACGCCGACATGGTCATGTTCATCCACAGGCCCGATGTCGCCGCCACCGAAGAAGAACTCAAGACGGGGAAGATCGTCAAAGACGCGGCGGACCTGATCATCGCCAAGCACAGGAACGGCGAACTGGGCAGGGTGAAGCTGCGCTTCCGCGGCGACCAGGTGCGCTACGTCAACCCGCCGCCGGGATTTTTGCCGGACGACCCGCAGGAAGGGCGGCAGGGGGCAAAGGATGAAGAAGCGCCCGCATCGGAGGACGACGACGCGCCGCCGTTCGACACATACGACGAGGCGATGGACGCCTTCCCGAGGGACGAATGATGTTTCAGACCCGCATCGAAGAGATCGGCGAGCGCTCTCTGCTCGCCGCCAAAGAATACCTGCTGCAAGGGGAATGCGTCGCCTTCCCGACCGAAACGGTCTACGGCCTGGGCGCCGACGCGCGTTCTGACGCCGCCGTCGCCAACATCTACGCCGTCAAGGGCCGCCCGCAAGACAACCCGCTCATCGTGCACGTGCACAGCGGGTACGATCTGAACGAGCTCGTCTATGACGACAAGCCTTATGCAAAAAAACTGCGCGAGGCCTTTTTGCCCGGGCCGCTGACGCTCGTATACCGCAGCCGCGGCACGGTCAGTAAAAAGGTCTCCTGCGGGCTGGATACGCTGGCGGTCCGCGTCCCTTCGCACGAGGGCGCCCAGCGCTTTCTGCGAGCCGTTGGCATCCCCGTCGCCGCGCCCTCCGCCAACCGCTCCAAACACGTCAGCCCCGTCACGGCAGGGCACGTTTACGACGATCTATACGGAAAGATCCCCCTGATCCTGGACGGCGGGCCGTGCTCTGGCGGTATAGAGAGTACTGTGTGTGACGTAACAGGCGATAGACCGGTAGTCTTGCGGGCGGGGCTCATCTCCCGCGAGATGATCGAAAGCGTCGCCGGCACCTGCGATATGTACGTCTTGAAAGAAGGGGAACCCGCGCGTTCGCCGGGCATGAAATACAAGCACTACGCCCCCGCCTGCAAGACGAAGCTGTTCGCCCCCGAAGAACTGGGCAAGGCAAGAGAAGAGTTTTTTGCCCTGCAAAGCGGCGGCACCCGCGTTCTGGTGCTGTGTGAAGGCAGCACCGCGGCGGCGTTCCCGCAGGAGGCCGTGCTGTGCCTTGGGAATACGCCCGCAGAGATGGCGGAAAATTTATACAGCCTGCTGCGGGAGGCGGAAACGCGGGCGGAAGTACTGCTCGCCGTCGAGCCGGTCGGGCGGGGCGGCGTCATGACGGGCGTTTTGAACCGCCTGCGCAAGGCGTGCGCCGAGGGCTGAGCCATGAAGAGGAAAAAGGTCTTATTCGTCTGTACGGGGAACACCTGCCGCAGCCCGATGGCGGAATTTATCTTCCGCAGGGAGATCAAAAAGAGGAAGATCAAGTACGTCGACGCGGCGTCCGCGGGCATCTTCATGCAAAAGGGCTCTGCGCTCAGCGCAAACAGCGCCGCCTGCCTGGACGAGCTGGGCATCGACCATTCCAAATTCAAACCGCGGCAGCTGCGGCATAAGATGATCGAGGGCAGCTACCTCGTCGTCTGCATGACTTCCGCGCAAAAGGACCTGCTGAACGGATACGACCACGTCTTTTCCGTCAAAGATATCGCCGGTTTCGATATCCCCGACCCGTACGGGCAGGATATCGCCGCCTATAAACGCACCGCCAACCGCATCTATGCGGCGGTGGATGCGATCATCAAAAAATATTTTCAATAATGGGAGGAGAAAAGATGAAAATTGCCGTTGCGTGCGACCACGGCGGTCTCGCGCTGAAACAAGTGTTGTTGGACTATCTGCAAAAAAACGGGTATGAAGTGTGCGATTTCGGCACAAATACAGCCGACTCGTGCGACTATCCCGATCACGCCCTGCCCGCGGCGGAGGCGGTGGCGCGCGGCGAATGCGAGCGCGGCATCCTCATCTGCAGCACGGGCATCGGCATTTCGATCGCCGCCAACAAAGTGCGCGGCATCCGCTGCGCCCATTGCCACGATACCTATTCCGCCAAATATACCCGCCTGCATAACGACGCCAACATGATCGCCTTCGGGCAAAAGATCATAGGCGACGGGTTGATGCTGGAGATCGTAGACACGTTTTTACATACCGAATTTGAAGGCGGGCGGCATCAGCGCCGCGTAGACAAGATCTCCGCCATCGAAGAAAAATACAGCCACTGAAAAAGTTTGGCAGAAGGGCATTTGCTAAGTCAATGTAAAGGGGAGCCGCCAGGAATACCCGCTTTCGATCGGATCCCGATCGTTTTGACTTGGCCAAGATCATGCGCTGCAGCGATGTACCGTGCGATCGTGCCATATCGGCATAAACCGCGCTCTTTTGTTGAAAATAATATCAAAGGAGAAAAACAGTATGCAAACAAAAAAAGTCCGCAAGGCAGTCATCCCCGCGGCAGGCTTCGGCACGCGCTTTTTGCCCGTCACCAAATCTGTCTGCAAAGAGATGCTGCCCATCGTCGATAAGCCGACGCTGCAGTATATCGTGGAAGAGGCCGTTGCGGCGGGCATCGAAGACATCCTGGTCATTACCGGCCGCAACAAAAAGATATTGGAAGACTTTTTCGACTACACGCCCGAACTGGACGCGCTGCTCGAACACGACGGCAAAGAGGAGTTTTTGGCCATCTCGCGCAAGATGGAAAACCTCGCCAATATGTACTTTGTCAGGCAGAAGCACCCCGTCGGGTTTGCAGACGCCATCCTGTACGCGCAGGCGTTCACGGGCGACGAACCCTTCGCCATTCTGCTCGGCGACGACATCATCTATACCGACGAGAATACTATGCCCGGCATAAAGCAGCTGATCGACTGCTTTGAGGAGACGGGCAAGCCCACCGTCGCGGTGATGGAAGTTTCCGACGGCGACATTGCAAAGTACGCCAACATCAAGGCGGAACAAGTGGGCGAGCGCCGCTATCAGATCGAAAAGATCGTGGAAAAGCCCGCCGTCAAAGACAAATTTTCCAACGACGCCGTCATCGGCCGCTACGTCGTCGATGCCGACATCTACGACATCATCCGCCGCACGCCGCCTTCGCCCAAGGGAGAAGTGTACTTTACCGACGCGCTGCAAGAGCTCGCCCGCCAAGGCAGGCTGCTCGGCTGCAAATTCCGGGGCAAGCGCTACGACGCCGGCAATAAGCTGGAATATTTGCAGGCGAACGTGGAATACGCCCTGCGCGACCCCGCATTGGCGCAGCCATTCCGCGCCTATCTGCAGGAGCTGGTGCAAAAATTCGGCAAATAGATCTTGGTTAGAGCTCTTTCATTGAAAGAAACGGGTTTTGCGGGCAGGTGGGTCTGATGAAGCAGCGGCTGATAAACGCAAAAATTTTAACATCGCCCGGCGAGGCGATCGCAGAAGGCGAAGTGCGCATCGACGGCGACACCATCGTCGGTATAGGTGCGCCCGATAAAACATTTGCCGCCGAAAGGACCTACGACTGCGGCGGCAACCTGTTGATGAGCGGCTTTTGCAACGCCCACGCCCACGCGGCGATGTGCCTGTTCCGCGGCGCCGCCGACGATATGCCCCTGGAAAGCTGGCTGTATGACAGGATCTTCCCGCTCGAAGAGCACTTGACGGAAGAGGATATCTACTGGGGCACGATGCTGCAGATCGCGGAATATGTGCGCGGCGGCATCACCTGCTTTGCCGACATGTACTTTCATACCGACGCCGTATTTGCTGCCGCGAACAGGGCAAACCTCTGTTTGGCACTCTGCGGCAGCCTCAATTCCTACGACTGCGGCGACGTTTTGGCGGATATCGCCCGCAATTATGACAAGTACAATACTATGTCAGACAGAGTACGCTACATTCCCGGCCTGCACGCGGAATATACCTGCGAAGAAAAGCTGCTGGAAGAGGTGGCGGACTTTGCCATAGAGCGCGGCGCGCCCACCTGCATCCACCTTTCCGAAACGCTGAAAGAGGTGGGCGACTGCACGGTGCGCCACGGCGGGCTGACGCCGCCGCAGTACCTGCACAGGCTCGGCTTTTTTGAAAACGGCGGCATCGCCGCCCACTGCGTATATGCAGACAAAGACGATCTCGACCTTCTGCACCAATGCGGCGTGGTGCCCGTCATCAATTCCGCCAGCAACTTAAAGCTCGCGTCTGGCATCCCGCCCGTCAGCGCCATGCTGCGGCGGGGCATGACGCCCGCCCTCGGCACCGACGGCACGGCGAGCAACAACGCCGCCTCGATGTTCCGCGAAATGTATCTGTTTTCCTGCCTGCAAAAGCAGGCGATGAAGGACGCCGCCGCCGTCTCCGCCGAGCAGGCGCTGTGTGCGGCGACGGAAAACGGCTATAAGGCGCTCGGTTTTCGCGGCGGCAGCCTGAAAAAGGGGAGCTTTGCCGACATGGTTCTGCTCGACCTGTCTGCGCCGAGCATGCGGCCGCAGGCGGATATCGGCAAAAACATCGTCTACAGCGCGGATACATCCTGCGTGCTGATGACGATGGCGGGCGGGCGCATCGTCTACGACAGAGGTTCCTACCATATCGGCGAAGATATCTCCGTCATTTATGCGGAATGCGAAAAACGCCAAAAGCGGCTGCTGCGCGAAGCTTTGCGATAAAGGCGCGGCAATATAAGGTGAACTATGGATTTTTTGGAAACGTTGAAACAGATCGGCATCGACTTTGTTGAAAACACGGGCCTTGCCATCGTGCGCACGCTGGCATTTCTCGTGCTCGGCATCGTCATCATCAAGATCGTGCAGACGATCGTGCGAGGCGCGACATTGCGCAGCAAAAAACTGGACAGTTCGGCAGCGTCTTTCATCATCTCGGTGATCACCGTCATCCTGTACGTCGCCCTCATCATCGTGCTCGTCACCTCGCTCGGGTTTTCCACGGCAGGCATCATCGCCGGCTTTTCCGCGGTCGCCCTCGCCATCGCCCTCGCCCTCAAAGACAGCCTGGCAAGCCTTGCCAACGGCGTCATCATCATCTTCACCAAACCCTTCAAAAAGGGAGATTACGTCAAGATCGGCGAATACGACGGTTTGGTGCAGGACATCCGCCTGTTCAACACAAAGATCCTTACTTATAATAATGAAGAAGTCATCGTGCCCAACAGCGACGTGCTCAGCCAGGAGATGATCAACTACAGCGCCATGCCGCTGCGCCGCGTGTGCATCGACGTGCCGCTCGCCTACGGGACGGACGTCGCCAAGGCAAAGCAGATCATTTTGGAATGCGTCAGGGCGTACCGGTACGTCGTCCCGTCTCCCGCCCCGTCCGTCGATCTGACCGCTTACGGCAACAGCGCCCTCAAATTTTCCGTCAAGGCGTGGACGCCCACGGAAAATTACTGGACGACGTTGTTCGGCCTGCACGAAGAGATCTATAATACGGTCAACGCCAACGGCCTGAAGATCCCGTTCAATCAACTGGATGTGCGCATCGTGCCGGATCAGAACAAAAATAGCGACGACAGCGCGCAAGGAGGCCGCCAATGATCGAATATTTGCTGACGGCAGCGGCAGAAGCAGGGCAGGACGCGCCCGCAGAAGCTGCGGACCCGCTGTTCTATATCATCCAATACGCCGTCTATTTTGCCATCATCGTCGTGGGGCTGATCGTCCTGTGGCTGCTGCATAAAAAGACGAAGCTGCCCACACACGCCGCGCTGCGGGCGCAGATGAACGCCGCCGCCCAATGCTTGGAACAATATATAAAGGATACGCAGGAGCAGGCGGCGGGCAAATACCGCCTGTTCAGGCGCGCCAATAAATTGCAGGCAAAGTGCAACAAGCTGTACTATTACGCCACGATGCTCGCCGAAAAGGAGCGCGACAGCAGCATAGGCAGCATGGCACTCACCCTCGACGAGGCGCGCGACAGCGTCGCCGCCTACCGCTACAGCGCCCTCGAAGACGAGGCGGATATCCGTCAGCTCTATGCCTCGCTCGGCAAACTGCGCGAAGCGTTGGCCGCGCTCGACAGCATCGCCGAACGCGACAGGGCGCTTTTGGCGAAAAAAGCGGAGAAGTAGAGGATGGATAAGACATTGATCTGCATCGGCGGCGGCGAATTGAAGAACAAAGAGACGCTGCCCATCGACGCATATATCGCCGAAAAGGCAAAAAAGCGCGCCGGAGACAGGCGCGCCTACGGCCTGTTCATCCCCACCGCCAGCCACGACAGCATGCCGTACTTCAACAGCTTCCGCAAGACGTATACCTCCGTCTTCGACATCAAGGCAGACGTCGCCCTCACCGTATACGGGGAGATGAGCATCGAAAAGATCGCCGAAAAATTCCAAAAAGCCGACTTCGTCTATGTGGGCGGCGGGAACACGCTGTTCATGCTCGAGCACTGGAAAAAGACGGGGCTGCTGCCGCTCATCGCCGACGCCTACGAGCGCGGCGTCATCCTCTGCGGGCTTTCGGCAGGGGCGATCTGCTGGTTTGAGACCATGTATACCGATTCCGACCCCGCCGCGCCGGACAGTTATTCGATTTTTCCCGGATTAAATTGGGTAAAAGGAATAATTTCTCCGCATTATGACCGTCGAGCGCTTGACTTCGACCAAAAATTATTGTATAATAAACAAGCTGCTGTTGGATTGGAAGACAAAAGCGCCATCGAGCTCGTCAACGGCGAGATCGTTTGCTCCTTCAGCTGGGGCGGAAACGCATACGCGATCCGCTGTGAAGAGGGCACGCTGCGCAAGAGCGTCATCCAACCGAACATAGCCTTGTAATGCGAGTGTGGTGAAACTGGCAGACGCGCTAGATTCAGGTTCTAGTGGGAGCGA
>ERZ1643247.1003-NODE-1003-length-29110-cov-32.927173_pt1 | contig 29110 bp, 33 predicted proteins | sample MGYA00579264_ERZ1643247 | MGnify/ENA primary metagenome ERZ1643247 (study PRJEB29033, sample SAMEA4952262) | chicken gut metagenome | biome: Broiler Chicken; feature: Gastrointestinal Tract; material: Caecum | place: Ireland | collected 2018 | study: Broiler... | reverse complement strand
ATCTGCAGCACCCGGTATACCCATTGATGTCCGAATACATAAGACTCTATCCCGTCCAGATAGGCGGGAAGATAATATGAGGAATCGCTCTTTCCGATATCACACAGCAGTTCCTCAATCTTTTCTCTTTCTTTTTCATTATCTGCCCATGTCCGCACTCTGTCCTCAAAGATCCTCTGCTCTTCCGGTGACATCCTGTTCCGGCGTAATCTCCAATACAGGATTTCCTCTCCCGGAGATGTGTCGCACTGAGCGGCTCTCTGAAAAACATCATTCATAGACAGGTCATTCCACGTAATGTCATCCAGACCTGTGCCGTCATTTACCACATCGTAGTAATTCTTGACTGCATCGTTCCATTCCCTGATCTTCGGAATCTTTCCGAACTTCTCGTGAATATATGCTTTTCTTTTCCGTTTCATACTGTAATATGAGATCAGCCATATGACCAGCAAAAAAAGGAAAACCGCCATAACGCCCAACACTGCAGACAACATAGAGATACCACCTTTCATCTTGTATTATTCTATTAATACAATAAGATTGTTTGGAAGATTTGTCAATATTCAACTGCTTATCTTTCAGTACCCTTCCACCATCTCCCCGAACCGAATCTCAAGACCCTCTAAAACACCGGATGGCACCGCTTCCCCATAGCTGTACTCCCCGCTTTTCTTTGCATCTTCAAAATTGAATACAGAGATCAGCTCCTGAAACGGATCTACAATCCAGTACTCTCTCACACCGGCTTTCTGATACTGTATCAGTTTTCGGACATAATCGTGGGATGAATTACTTTTTGAAACGATCTCGATCACCCAGTCCGGGGCGCCGGAGCATCCCTTTTCCGTCAGGATATCTTTATTGCATACAACCAGAAGATCAGGCTGTACAATGGTCGAGTCATCCCCGAAGAGACGAACATCAAAGGGCGATGCATAGACATCGCACTTTCCGTTCTTCTTTCGGATATAGCTCTTAATTTCAAAGAGAAGCTCTGCCACAAAATACTGGTGCAGTCTGTTCGGCGCAGAAAGCATATACAATTTTCCGTTGATCAGCTCTGCCCGTGACCATTCCGACAGCTTTTCAATATCCTCTCCGCCATACTCTCTGGCAGAATACATATAGGGTGTTGCCGCATCCCTGACAATAGTCGGTTCTTCTTTCAGTTTGTCATAAGTAAACGGAATCTTTTCCTTTGTCGTAAGCACCTGTTCGATCGCGAGCAGTGTAGCATAGCGGGGATTCTTTGTTGCACCTGAGAATATCTTATTGACCGTGCTTACCGGAATCCCTGAGAGTTCTGCAATCTCCGCGTTCGTAAGTGCAGCTTCTTTTTTCAGCTTTTTCAGATCAGATATATTCATATTTTACACGCTCCTTTCTGTTCCGCGCTCATTCCAATTTCACACCGTCTCATCCTCTTTTGGATATTATATGTCATATTCAGGATATTCACAATGATATTTTTCCATATTTTACGATTTATTTTTCAATTATATCCATATATGGATATCCGAATTGTATGCTCAAAATCTCTGCAAAATACTGGTATATATCTGACATCTGCGTTATAATACATGGGCGAAATTTGATAAGAAAGAAGTGAACGATTTGACAGAGACACCTAAGAATCCCTCTGCTCTGCAAAGTCAGGCTGCAGACACAAAACAGAATACGGCTGATAATCCTCTCGGATACAAAAGCATCCCATCGCTCCTGAGAGGCTTTGCCATCCCCAGCATCATCGCCATGCTGGTCAGTTCCTTATATAATATCGTAGACCAGATTTTCATCGGCCAGGGCGTCGGCTATCTCGGAAACGCCGCTACAAATGTAGCTTATCCTCTTACAACAATCTGCCTTGCCATCGCGCTCCTGATCGGGATCGGAAGCGCCTCGAGATTTTCTCTTCATCTGGGAGCAGGTGAAAAGGATATCGCACAGCGGGTTGTAGGGAACGGAATCTGCATGATGGTAGTATTCGGTGTTATCTATGCGCTGCTCGTTGAGATTTTCATGCAGCCTCTGCTGACCGCTTTCGGCGCCACACCGGATGTCATGCCCTATGCGGAAACTTATTCGCGAATCGTAGCTCTCGGCATGCCCTTTCTTATCGTCACCAACGGCATGAGCAATCTGGCTCGTGCTGACGGAAGTCCGAAATACTCCATGGTATGCATGCTGATCGGAGCCGTCATCAACACGATCCTTGATCCTGTATTTATCTTTATTTTTCATCTGGGAGTAGCAGGAGCGGCATGGGCGACCATCATCGGCCAGTTCTTTTCCTTTATTTTTGCCCTGCTGTACATAAGGAAATTCAAGAATATAACACTGACAAGAAAAGATATCGGCCTGTCAGCAAAGGAATGCCTCCAGACCGCTTCTCTTGGAATGAGCAACAGCCTGAATCAGGTTGCGATTACATTTGTACAGATCGTGCTGAACAACTCATTGACCTACTACGGCGCAATGTCTGTATACGGGAAAGAAATTCCTCTCGCCGCCTGCGGTATCGTGATGAAGACAAACGCAATCCTGCTTGCTGTCATTATCGGAATCTCTCAGGGTTCCCAGCCGATCATCGGCTTCAATTACGGCGCCCGTCAGTATGACAGAGTGCGGAAGACTTATAAACTTGCCATCACAGCAAATCTGTGTATCTCCGCAATCGGATTTATCCTCTTCCAGTTCTTTCCGTATCAGATCATCTCCCTGTTCGGCACAGGCGATGCGGCTTACTTCGAATTTTCGGTAAGATTTATGAGGATTTTCCTTTTTATGGTTATTTTCAACGGAGTGCAGCTTATCTCTTCCAATTTCTTCGCCGCTATCGGGAAACCGGTAAAAGGGCTGCTTCTGTCCATGACACGGCAGGTCATCTTTCTCATTCCTCTTGTGCTCATCCTGCCTCTGTTCTTCGGCCTGGACGGCATCCTCTTTGCAGGGCCGTCAGCGGACAGCATCGCATTCATCGTGACGATCTGCCTGATTGCAAGGGAAATGAAGAAAATGAAACAGATGGAAACAGAACAGAAAAAGTCGAAACAGGCTGCCATGTAGCAGCCTGTCAATACAAAATCTCTTCTTTCATTTTCATTCCTGTTCAGCCGTCTTTCTTCGGCATCATCACACACGCTTTGAACTGATCGCAGTCAATCTTTATATCAAACTCCCCGCCAAGCGCTTTTGCATATGTGCTGACGATCGCCAGCCCCAGTCCGTTGCCGTCGCCGGATCGTGCTTTATCTCCCCTCGCGAACCGCTCCACGATATCTTCCTTTGTAAAGTCCATTGGATACGCCGATGTATTGGTGATCTCCATACACAGATTTTCCTTCAGCGGACCTCCGTTTGAACCTTTCCTGCTGATGTAAGTAGTGACAAAAACCCTTGTTCCTTTTGCAGAATATTTCAGGGCATTTTCCAGGAGATTCTGGCAGATACGGTAAAAATAGGAATTATCTGAGACCAGCTCCGTATTTTCATCTGTCAGACGGGTGACGAACTCTAAGCCGCTGTTCTTGATCTGGTCATCCATATCCGCAAAGATCTGCTCGATCATACGGTTCAGTTCGAACTTCTCCGGATGGAGCTCTATGTTCCCGCTGCTCGCTTTTGCGAGACTGAAAAGGCTGTTCACCATTTCTTTCAGCTTTTCCGCGCGGTCTGATATGACGTCCACATAATCCCTGACCGTATCGCTCAGTTCTTCTTTCCGGATCAGTTCAATATAACCCACCATAGATGTGAGCGGCGTCTTCAGATCGTGCGATACATTTGTAATAAGATCCACACGGAGCTGGTCACTCCGGGAGACTTTCTCCAGACTCTTCTTCTCGATCTCAAGCGCCACGTCAAGCCTGCGCCGGTTGAGATTCTCCATCTGCTCCATCATATAGTCGAGCTGTCTTTTCTGGAACCGCTGCAGAGCTGTCTCCGCCAGTATATACTGAAACAGCACAGAAAATATCATCACATATCCTGATGCAAGATTCGTATTCCATCCGGGAGTCCAGTAATTTCCTCCACCTATAAGATAGGACAGATACCATGCTGCGATCAGAAACGCCACAACACCGCCCAGCTGTATCCAGCCTTCCATCTTCTTCCCGTGTTCCTTCCACTCCGCATAACTGTTGTCATCGTCCGGCAGCCAGTTTCCGAATTTTCTGTTGAGCATATCATTAAAGCCCAGCCATACGCCGGATCCCAGCAGGAGATTGCCCAATATTCCATAAAACAAAGCCTCTCCTGTAGGATGGTATCCCCGATATACAACTGTAATCACAAGCAATGTGATCCCCATAGCTGCGAGAAGCACTTCCGCCATCAGTTTGTAATACTCTCCAAAAAATTTCTTTGCTTTTTTATCTATATCTTTCCATTTTGTATCCAATTCCCCACACCACCTTTACATATCTTGGTTTCTTCGTATCGATCTCAATCTTTTCGCGGATATGACGGATGTGCACCATGACCGTGTTCTCCACTGCATACGTCGCAGTCTCCTGCCATACATTCTCGTAAATCTGCTCCGCCGAAAAAACCTGCCCCGGATGCTCCATAAGAAGTTCCAGTATCTTGTACTCCGTGGCTGTCAGCCGTACCTCTTCGCCTTCCACCTCAATGATTCGCTGCTTCTTATCAAGTACCAGACCGCCGTTTACAATCCGGTCTGCATCCTCTTTCGGCGCTTCACCGCCCCATGCACGGTATCTGCGCAGGTGCGCTTTCACCCGCGCCATCAGCTCTGCTGGATTATAAGGCTTCTCCACATAATCGTCTGCTCCCATGATCAGGCCGGACACTTTGTCGCTCTCCTCCGTCTTTGCCGACAGGATGATCACCGGTATCTTATGCTTCTCCCGCAGCTTCATGAGCGTGGACAGCCCGTTCAGCCTCGGCATCATCACATCCAGAAGGATCAGGTCGATCTTGTTCTGCTCCAGCACGTCAAGAGCCTGCATCCCGTCATATGCGCCCATCACCTGATATCCTTCGTACTTCAGTAATTCACTGATTGAGTAAACAATTTCCTTATTGTCATCCACAACCAGTATTGTTTCTTGTGCCATAACTGCTCCCCCTGTTTTTTGTTTCTATATTGAATATAAAGTGACGGGCTTAAAAATTCCCGGACCTAAATCTTAAAAAAATCTTATTTTCTGTTCTGCAAATTTTCTATTCTGTAAAGATTACCGGATCAGAACAGGCTGAGCTGCTCATAATCCGTCTTGCACTCCAGCACTTCTTTCGGTTCTCTGTGCAGGAACTGCTCTGTCTTCCCGTCATCAAAGATCCATGCTCTGATCTCATCTGCCCGAAGGAGCAGCGGCATACGCTCATGTATCTGTGCTGCTCTGCCTCTCGCTTCCGTTGTCAGGATAACAAATCTTTCCTCTACCCGGGAGGCTGCTGTGCCGGATGTCTGAATCTCAGAAAAATCCTGTTCACTCTCAAACCAGTTAAAACAGCCTGCCAGAAAAATCACCGGGCTCTCCGCGCTCTCGAAAGCGAATTTCTCCTTTGAACTATTCCACTCATAGAATCCTTTTGCCGGGATCACGCACCGCCTGTTCAGCACACTGTCCCGGTAAGTCTTCTTCTGCAGGGCACTCTCCGCCCTGGCATTGATCAGCAGCCCATTTCCCTGAAAACCGGGGAATCCCCATCGCATCTTTTCTGCATTGAGGTGATCCTTTTCTGCCCGGAGGATGATCGCATATTGGGAAGGGCATATATCTCTCGTTCCATCCCGCCATTCTCTCCACAATTGGAATAGGGGCATTCCTGTCCTGCGTTCGATCTCCCATATCGCATCATCACTCATATAATATCTTCCACACATCTCTTTATGCCTCCCAGCTTAATTTCCAGCAGTACGAAACAGTCCGAAGTCATCATAGTCGGTGCTTTCCCCAACATCATAATAATACAATTGGAACAAATATTCACCTGTCACTGCAAACTGTAACTGTTAAAAAAGGACGAGGGTGCCGCAAGATCATCCGATCAGATGATGGAGCGATACCCTCGTCAGATTTTCATTCATACGGCTTTGCAATAGTCCGAGCGGATTCAAAATCAATCCGTCTGTTTATTCTACTGCCATCTGTTTTACCCTTGCCAGTGCTTTTGACACCGCGGGAATCGAAATAATGATCACTGTGATCACGCCCTCGACCAGCAGATAGCTGTAATTATAGAGGATCGGATACAGACTCGCCAGCGCTTTCGGGAAGTTGTCCGGCATATAGTCCATCCAGTACAGATAACCGCCCAGCGCATGAAATACACCTCTTGCCAGTACGGCGACTATGTAGCCCTTTACCAGTCCATATTTGCTTTTTGCAAAAAATCCCGCTACTCCCAAGGCTGCAAACGCAAGGATGTAATCACAGCATACCTGGAAAAAGGACAGCACATACGGTTCCTGGATAAACTGAATAATTCCATATGCAAGACCTACAAGCAGTCCGGTCTTCGGGCCGTACCAGTTTGCGATCAGCACGATAAAAAGCATGCTGAACAGCGTCACACTCCCTCCCCAGGGCATTTCAAAAAGTTTAATGTAGGATGTAAGGTATGCAAGCGCCAGAGCAACAGCGCAGAACACTAGCTGCTTTGTACTCATCCGCTTTTTGGAAGACGTCTTCGCCGCAAAATATACCGCTGCAAGAAACAGTATAACCCCGGCAATAATGGTGACCGCATATCCGGCTGTCGTCAGACCGCCTTCTGCATTTACAAGTAATTCAGACATAATAAAAACCCTCCTTGTTCTCAGATTGAAAACAAAAGGGCCTAAAAGCACTCATAACACATCCCTACGTTGGCATTATCCAAATCAGGTTATGGGTCGAAGTTCTCAACTTCCTCTCAGCCTGTCCTACAAGCTCCCCTTGTCATCAATCTTATGTAATTTTCTGTCGGACTCTATGGTACACGCATGATGCCGAAATGTCAAGCCCGAGTCGGATAACGGGCGTCCCCACCGGGAATACCTGCTGTGCCGGCTCTCCTGACTGTTTGTATTTAATTCTTCCATTTGATGCCGTAGCTCTGTTCTTTATTTCATTGACCTGTTTTAGGTCGATATTGACTTTTCTCCAATTATCAATTATGCTTTCCATAGATCGGACGATCGGAGATTATCGCTCATGGAACAACCTTATGGGGAAGCCACGATCCAGATCGAAGAACAGAAATATCAGATTACGAACAGGCATCTCACCGTGATCGACTCGCGTCAGGTACACAGCACAAACACTTACAGCGACACATCCATATTTATCTGTATCCACATCTCAGGAAAATATATAGAAAAATATCTGCCGGATCTTGACATGTATCAGAAATGTCATTACCTGTGTAGAAGAACATGGGAATGTCCTTTCTGCAGTACGTCAATGAAGTCCGCGTCTCTCATATCTATCAGGATCTGATCCGAACCGATATACCAGTCGGAGAACTTGCAGATCAGAACGGCTTTTCCAATCAGAAACTGTTCAACCGTACTTTTAAAGAAATATACGGCTGTACTCCCTCATCAGTCCGAAGAAATAATAAATAATTTAATCTGGAGGTATTTATATTATGAAGATCGTATTTCTGGACGCCGAATCACTCGGCAGCGACGCTGATTATTCCGAATTCGAGCAGCTTGGAGACGTCGTAAAGTATCCCCGCACCTCTCCGGAAGAAGTACCTGAGCGCATTGCAGACGCAGACGTGATCGTCGTGAATAAAGTTCCGGTCAACGAGGCCACTATCTCTGATGCCCGCAGCTTAAAACTTATATGTGTCAGCGCAACCGGAACAAACAATCTGGATAAAGACTATCTGAAGCATCGCGGGATCGAATGGCGGAACGCTGCGGGATACTCTACGGAATCCGTGGCCCAGCACACATTTGCAATGCTTTTCTATCTGATGGAAGATTTAAGATATTATGATGATTATGTCAAAAACGGCAGCTATGCCTCTTCATCTCTCTTTACCCACTTCGGTATCCCGTTCCATGAGCTCGGCAGTGTCACATGGGGCATCCTGGGCCTTGGTGCTATCGGGCGGAGAGTGGCGGATATTGCCGGAATGTTCGGCGCGAAAGTCATCTATTATTCCGCATCGGGTTCGCCGGCGCAGGAAGGATACCGTCAGGTGGATTTTGACACTTTGCTGGCCGAATCGGATATTCTCTCCATTCATGCCCCGCTCAACGAATACACAGAAAACATCATGAATGCGGATGCTTTCCGGAAAATGAAATCCGACGCCATCCTTCTTAATCTCGGCAGAGGTCCTATCATAAATGAAGCAGATCTTGCTGACGCGCTCAATTCCGGAGAAATCCGGGCTGCCGGGCTTGACGTACTCTCCGTAGAACCTATGGTGAAAAACAGCCCGCTTTTTGAAGTCCATGATAAAACGAAGCTTTTCATCACACCTCATGTCGCATGGGCGGCAGTCGAGGCCAGACAGAGACTTATGAAGATCGTGGCAGGACAGATAAAAGAATATTTCGGACGGGCATAGCTAAAATATCCGCAATAATATCCTCTTTACAAATCCGGTTTTTCTGGTATAATCATACGAGTTAGTTGTACGAAACTTTAGGTAGTATGATTGAACCGGAGGATATTATTTTGAACATAGTCGAAAAAACCCTTTCATTTGTATCTGTACTGTTACTCATTCTCTGTGCGCTTGCACCGATGAAACGCACAGAGCTGGCGCAAAGGCACACCTGGATCCGGAGCGTTACCGGCTTTCACACAGCTTATGGCATCATCCTGCTCATTACGGGACTGGCACACGGTATCCTTGCGGGCAGCGGACCGGGCATGATAACAGGTAAGCTGGCATGGATGCTTCTCCTGGTCCTTACACTTCTTACACTGCTGAAGAAGAGAACAAAACAGACAGTCTGGCGGAGAATACATATTGCGCTCGGTGCGGCCACGTGTATACTGGTCGTAATGCATATCATTCAGGCGGTCATCTTTTAGATAAGGCGCCGCATTTCTCAACGCGTACCTCGATTCCGCTTCGCTGCATCTCGGTCGTGGCTTTCGCCACATGCACAAAAAAGAGGAAAGGTCTTCCGGAATGCAAGCATTCCTCAGGACCTTTCCTCTTTTTTGCACGCGTTGCTCAATGCTTAACGTAAAAAATCGCCGTCCCCGCGGCTCGCAATGTCCGCAAAAACAGCGATTTCAAGTGCGCCATCAGGGGCTCGAACCCTGGACACCCTGATTAAGAGTCAGGTGCTCTTCCAACTGAGCTAATGGCGCATTTCTTATGTGCTTTATCAACAGCGCAAGTAGTATTATAAAGGAGAGTTTATAAAAATGCAAGCGTTTTTTTACATTTTTCTTCTCTTTTTTTATTTTTCCCGTTTTTTGTATAAATCCATAAGCAAACAGACCATTTTTCCACTAAAAAAGCTTCTCCAGCACCGCTTTTGACACTACTCCGGCCGTAACACCTGTCACTTTGCCGCCCGAAAATGCGAGAAACGCAGGCACTCTGTCTATTCCGTAACGCTCCATCAGCAGAGCCGCGTCCGCTTCATTGATCCGGCAGACTTTAATCCTGCCCCTGTGCACTGATTCGAACTCTTCCAGTACATCATCCATCATTGCGCACCGCGGGCACCATGAGGCGTAAAACTCAAGCAGAACTGGTCTTCGGGATTTTTTCACTTCCGCCTCAAACTGTCCCGGCCTGATTTCGCTGATCATTTACGGCACCTGCCTTTCCGGTCATCTTTGCCGCATCCGTGACAGATGCCTGAATTAAGCAGCTTACTGACCTCCAGCATGGAACTGCGAATGCAGAGCAGCTGTCTGTTAAGTCCCGGCCTGCAGTAAAACATTTCTCTGACGCATGTCTTCCAGCATTTTCTTCTCATCTATATATACACCTGCCTTCTGAGCGGTCATAGATTATTATATGCCTGATTTGAAAAAATGTGCCATATTACCGGACGGGTATTAACCTTCTGCCGCACTATTTTCTCACGGCAATAAGTTTATTGATCGGATTTCCCTTTTTCGAAAATTTTTCTTCATATTCTGTCATAATATTCCCCTGATTCATTTCATCATTATGATGAAGATCATAAGTAAATCCTTTCAATGTCCAGCCGGCTTCCCTGACCTGCTCCAGAGAAAAATTAAACAGTTCCGTATTATCCGTCTTAAATTCGAGCATGCCGGACGGGACAAGCACATTCCGGTATCTCTCAAGGAACTCCGTAGAAGTCAGCCGTCTTCTGGCATGTCTCGCCTTCGGCCACGGATCGGAAAAATTCAAATAAATCCTGTCCACCTCATTTTTGGCAAAAACTTCTTCTATTCTCCTTGCGTCCATACAGATAAACCTTACGTTTTTAAGTTCTTTGAACTCTTCTGTATCAAATTTCTCTACAGCGCGGAGAAGCACGCTGGAATAACGCTCAATCCCGACAAAATTGATCTCCGGATATGCCTTTGCCATATCCAGAATAAAACGTCCCTTCCCCATCCCGATTTCAATACGGATCGGATATTTATTGCCAAACACCTGCTGCCAGCAGCCTCTCTGTTCCTCCGGTCTTTTGATTACAGCGCTGTGGGCCTGGATTGTGTCTTCTGCCCGCGGTATGTTTCTCAGTCTCATACTACTCCCTCTCCTTATATATCTGTTAAAGCATATATCTGTCAAACGCGACATAATTCTGTAATTTTTGTGCATTATCATAATACCACGGCGGACCGGACAGGTCAAAATTATAATGTGATCTTTACTTGCATTTTTTCACAAATGGTGTATGATAAAGTATATTGGTATTTTCATACAAACAGGAGGCTTTATATGGACTCTATTGTAAACAAATTGACGGAAATCGAGGACGCGGCATCGGCAATTGTCCAACATGCCGAGGATCAGAAAGAAGCGCTTAACAAAGAATACGATGAAAAGCGCAGGGCATTTGACGAAGAGCTCGAGAAGAAGACAGAGGCCCGGTTAAATGCCATCCGTTCTGACCTCGAAAAAAGTACTTCCCGTATTCTTGACAGCCAGAGCGATTCCAGTACGGAACTGATACGTTCGCTCCAGAAAGAATACGAGGAGAAACACACAGAATATGCCCGCGAAATACTGAAACGGATCACCGAGGTGTAGCCTATGGGAAATTTACTTGAATACAGCGGGATTGTGACAAAGATCCGGGCAATGGAAGCCAAACTTCTGAAACCGGAACAGTTTGTCGAAATCGCCAATCTCGGAAATGTCCCCGCTATTGCAGATTATCTGAAAAAGAACACGGCATATGCGGATGTTCTCGAAACGCTGACAGAAGACCAGATCCATCGAGGCAACATTGAAAAAGTACTGACTCAGTCGCTTTACCATGATTACACGAAGATCTACCGTTTCTGTGGTCAGAAGCAGCGGCGTTTCATGCAGCTGATCATGAAAAATTATGAAATTGACCTGATCAATTATTGCCTGCGCATCGTGATTAATCATTACAAACAGCCTTTCGATCTGAACTATAAGCGTGCATTCTTTGACCGCTATTCACAGATTTCGATTGAAAAGCTCATCACTTCGCGCACAACGGATGAACTGGTAGAGAACTTAAAAGGCACAGAGTATTATGCTCCTCTAAAAAAATTAAAGGATGCTCAGAATGTTACTCTTTATGATTATAACCTTGCTCTGGATCTGTACTTTTTCACCTCTACGTGGAAGGAACAGAAAAAAGTCCTGAAAAAGGGCGACCTGGAACTTTTCATGAGGGACCGCGGTTCTAAGATTGATCTTCTGAACCTGCAGTGGATCTACCGGGCAAAGAAATACTACAATATGAAGCCTGCAGACATCTACCTGCTGCTTATCCCGATCCACTATAAGCTTTCAACCGACCTGGTCAAGGAGATGGTGAAAGCTCCGAGTCTCGAAGAATTTGAAAACGCCGTAGCCAGAACTTACTATGCACGTCATTATAATTTCCGCCAGAATCTGACTATTGAGCAAATGTATGCAGAATGTCTTGAACATCTGTATGCAGTCGACCGCCGGCGAAACCCTTATTCGGTTGCCGTGATCGGCACTTATCTCTTCCTCAAGGAAGAGGAAATAAAAAAGCTGACGACCGCCATGGAATGTGTACGTTACAGTCTGACTCCCGGCGAGACGCTGGCATACGTTGGAGGTAAAACCCAATGATCGTTAAAATGAAATTCATCAACATATCCGGTCCGAGGAATGACATTGACCGCGTGACAGACCTGTATCTCTCCCGTTATGAGATTCAGCTTGAGTCTGCTCTGTCAGAGCTGAAGACCGTAGACAACTTAAGACCTTTCGTCGAGCTCAATCCATACCGCGACGCACTTGCCAAGGCAAACCAGTTCGTGGGATATCTCCCGAACGCAGATGATGTGACTCCTGCCACGGGACTGGGACTCAATGATATGTTCGAGCTTGTACGCAAGGCAAACGAAGATTATCAGACTCTTCAGGAAAAGAAAGAAAAATTAAAGAAAAAAATCGAGGAGCTTCGCGCGAAACAGCAGATCATCGCTCCTTTCCGGCCTGTAGACTGTGATCTCCACAAGGTGCTGAACTATCGGTATATTGCTTACCGTTTCGGGCGCATCGCAGTGGAATTCTATCACAAAATGCAGAAATATCTCATGGATGACTTAAACGCCATCTTTGTTGAGGGGGAACGGGATGAAAGTTTCGTATACGGGGCTTATTTTGTTTCTCCTGCCGAGGCACAGAAAGTAGATGCCGTATTCCGTTCCCTTCACTTTGAACGGATCGAACTCAAGGATGAATTCGAAGGCACGCCGGCATATGCATATCAGTCGCTGGAACGCGAGATTGCCCGTGTCAATCTGGAGATAGAAGATCTGGATAAACAGGCCGGAGAAATGCTTTCCGACAGAGCACCGCAGCTCATCGCAGCCAGGAACCGGCTGGAGGAATTATCCAACAATTTCGACGTCCGCAAACTTGCGGCGCGGATGGAGGACAATAAAGAAGATTACTACATTCTCTGCGGCTGGATGGCTGAGGATGACGTGGAAAAATTCGTAAAGGAAGTTGAGGACGATGACAAAGTGTTCGTGGTAGTCGAGGACGACCACGATGCCTACTTCGGAGAACCGCCCACCAAACTGGAGAATCCGAAACTCTTCAAACCCTTTGAAATGTTCGTCCAGATGTACGGACTTCCGGCCCACAATGAAATGGATCCGACCGTATTTGTAGGCATCACATATTCCTTTATCTTCGGCGTTATGTTCGGGGACGTCGGGCAGGGGCTTCTGCTCCTCATCGGCGGAGCGCTGATCTATCATTTTAAGAAAGCGCCGCTTGCAGGAATCATCGCGTCGGCGGGTGTTTTTTCCACCATATTCGGATTCCTGTTCGGCAGTATCTTTGGATTCGAGGATGTACTGCCAGCGCTGTGGATGCGGCCCATTGACCATATGACTACGCTTCCGTTCCTCGGGAAACTGAACACAGTGTTCATCGTAGCAGTGGCGTTCGGTATGTTCCTTATCATAGTGGCAATGATCCTTCATATTATCAATGCCGCAAAAAGCAAGGATATCGAAGCCGCATGGTTCGAACCAAACGGGGTAGCCGGACTGGTCTTCTATGTGGCGGTGGTTATAACTATAGTTCTCTTTATGACAGGCAATCCGCTTCCGGGCGGAATCGTCCTGGCTGTCATGTTCGGTGTACCGCTGATCGTAATGCTCTTCCGAGAACCGATCACAAGAGCGATACAGAAACGGGCGGACAAGATGGAGACCGGCAAGGCAATGTTTATCGTACAGGGATTTTTCGAGATGTTCGAGACGCTTCTGAGCTATTTCTCCAACACTATCTCATTTATCCGTATCGGCGCATTTGCAGTCAGCCATGCCGCTATCATGGAAGTTGTCCTGCAGCTTGCAGGCGCAGAGAGCGGACACCCCAACTGGATCGGTGTGATCTTCGGCAACCTGTTTGTCTGCGGCTTCGAAGGACTGATCGTAGGTATCCAGGTACTTCGTCTGGAATATTACGAAATGTTCAGCCGTTTTTACAAAGGCAGCGGCCATGCATTTGATCCATATACAAAGAAGAATACAAATAAATCCAAAAAATAAACCACCTGTCCCCGCCGAAGAAGCTGCGGCAGGACCAGTACAGGTAAATTAAAAGAAATCAGGAGGATTCAACCATGACTTTAGCAACAAAAATCATCTTAATCATCGCTCTGATCGTAAGCATTATCGTTCCTTTCGGCTACTATCTTCTCGGTGAGAAATCAAAGAAGCGCTACAAACGCGCCATCGGAACCAACGCGTTTTTCTTCTTTGGAGCATTCGTCATCGCCACGATCATGCTGCTCGGCGGACCTGACGTACAGGCTGCAGAGTCTGTAACTTCCGACAGCGGTTTCGCAACAGGTCTCGGCTACCTCGCAGCGGCTCTCGTTACCGGACTTTCCTGTATCGGCGGCGGTATCGCAGTTGCAAGCGCGGCCAGCGCAGCACTCGGAGCGATCAGTGAGGATTCCAGCGTACTCGGTAAGTCACTGATCTTTGTAGGTCTTGCAGAAGGTGTCTGCCTCTACGGACTGATCATCTCCTTCATGATCCTTGGAAACTTGTAATACCGGTCAGCCGCGCAGGAATATACGGATTGACGGGATCTGCGCGCCTGCTCTTAAGGCACGGCAGACCGGATCTTTCTATGGGGCAGACGCCCCACATGAATAATTCGCCGCATGCGGATTATGAATATCGGCTGACGTACTTACAACACCCGCGCCATTCACAAAGCCGCTCTGCTGTGTTTACTGCGGGTAAACTGGAGGCAATTTTATATGAAAATGTTTCTCATAAGCGATAACGTTGATACTTACACCGGAATGCGCCTCGCGGGAGTGGACGGTGTGGTGGTACATGAACGCGACGAACTGAGGGAGGCTCTGGAAGATGTTCTCAGAGACAAAAGTGTCGGCATCGTTCTCCTCACCGAAAAATTCGGGCGTGAATTTCCCGATATTATCGACACATTCCGGCTGGAGCGGAAGATGCCGCTTCTGGTGGAGATCCCTGACCGGCACGGAACGGGACGCAAGAAAGATTTTATCACTTCATACATTACTGAGGCAATCGGGCTGAAACTGTAGTTTCAGACTGACGGATATGCCCGGACATGGCTGAATTATTATTATATTAAAGGAGGGATTCCTCTTGACTCTGGAAGAAAAGATCGCACACCTGCAGACCACCTCTATGGAACAGGCACGTGCAGAGGGCAATGCCATCATAGACTCCCACCGGGAAGCACTTGAAAAGGTATTTGAAGACCATAAAGCAGAAGCACTGCGCCAGGCTGAAACGCGGATCAAGGCTGAGACAACTAACGCTAAACTGTCGTTAAATCAGGCGACGGCAAAGTCCCAGCTCGAGATCAAGCGGCGTCAGGGGAAAGTACAGCAGGAGCTGAAAGACAAAATATTCGACGAGGCAAACAGCCTTGTACAGGATTATATGAAAACCGAAGATTACAACGATTTTCTTGTCAGGTGCATTCGTCAGGCAGTCCGCTTTGCCGGCGAAGATCCTGTCATAATCTATATCAACCCGTCGGACGAAAAGAAGCGTTCCGATCTCGAAGACGCCACAAGAGTTCATCTTACGGTCAGCGCAGAGGACTTTATCGGGGGTGTACGCGCAGTTATCCGTTCCCGCAATATCCTCATCGATAATTCATTTAAGACACAGCTGCGCAACGAATACGACAAATTTATGTTTTTAGGAGGTGACGGCATTGCTTAAAACCGGAAAAATCTATGGGATCAACGGGCCTGTCATCTATCTGAAAGGAAACACAGGGTTCCGCATGTCCGAAATGGTCTATGTAGGAGAACAGAAGCTTGTAGGCGAGGTCATCGCACTTGATAAAGACAGAACAACGATCCAGGTATATGAAGAGACGTCAGGACTTCGTCCCGGCGAGGAAGTCGTAGCCAGCGGAAACGCTGTCTCAGTAACTCTTGCTCCGGGTATCCTGAATAATATCTTCGATGGCATTGAGCGGCCGCTGGAACGTATCGCAGATTCCGCCGGTGCTTTTATTACCCGCGGTGTCAGCGTGGATTTTCTTGACAAACAGAAAAAATGGCAGACACATATCACAGTAGAGAAAGGACAGTATCTCCACGGGGGCGACATTATTGCCGAAGTACCTGAGACACGTGCGATCGTGCACAAATGCATGGTGCCACCCGAAGTAGAAGGTACTGTGACATCCGTTGTCGCAGACGGAGAATATACGATCGATGATACACTTATCACGCTGGAGCTTCCGGACGGAAGTACGAAAGAACTGACTATGACCCAGCACTGGCCTATCCGGGTACCCAGGCCGACTCATCACCGTTTTCCGGCTTCCGTGCCTCTTATAACGGGACAGCGTATCGTTGATACCATGTTTCCGATCGCCAAGGGCGGAACAGCCGCCATCCCCGGCGGATTCGGAACAGGTAAGACAATGATGCAGCACCAGATCGCAAAATGGGCTGACGCTGATATCATCATCTATATCGGATGCGGAGAGCGTGGAAATGAGATGACTCAGGTGCTCGAAGAGTTCGGCGAACTGACCGACCCGAGAACAGGGAATCCTCTTATGGACCGTACCACTCTGATCGCCAACACTTCAAACATGCCGGTGGCAGCCCGTGAGGCAAGTATCTATACCGGACTTACACTGGCTGAATATTACCGCGATATGGGCTATGACGTTGCTATTATGGCGGACTCCACATCAAGATGGGCCGAGGCGCTCCGCGAACTCTCCGGACGACTGGAAGAAATGCCTGCCGAGGAAGGTTTCCCCGCTTATCTGGCATCCCGACTGTCCGCATTCTACGAGCGTGCAGGTATGATGCACAACTTAAACGGCACGGATGGTTCCGTAACGATCATCGGAGCTGTTTCTCCGCAGGGAGGTGATTTCTCCGAACCCGTCACACAGAATACCAAACGTTTTGTACGATGTTTCTGGGGGCTGGACAAGAGCCTCGCATACTCCAGACATTTCCCGGCAATTCACTGGCTGACCAGCTACAGCGAATACTTAAACGACTTAAGCCACTGGTATCAGGACAATGTATCGCCGAAATTTGTAGACTACCGCAACCGTCTGATGGCACTGTTAAATCAGGAGAGCAGCCTGTTGGAGATCGTGAAACTGATTGGAAGCGACGTACTCCCGGACGACCAGAAACTGGTCCTTGAGATTGCCCGTGTGATCCGTCTCGGTTTCCTGCAGCAGAATGCATTTCACAAGGATGATACCTGTGTATCCATGGAGAAACAGTTCCTCATGATGGACACAATCCTGTATCTCTATAAACAGGCGCGCACACTCGTCACAATGGGGCACCCTATGTCCGTGCTGAAGTCAGAGAATATATTTGACCGTGTCATTGCCATTAAGTATGATGTTCCTAATGACCGGCCGGAAATGTTCGCCCAGTACCGCCGTGATATTGACGCATTCTATCAGAGAGTGCTGGAGAAAAACGCATAAGGAGGACCGAATATCATGTCAATTGAATATTTAGGCTTAAGCAGCATCAACGGACCTCTGATCGCTCTCGAGGGCGTGCAGGACGCGTTTTACGATGAAATCGTGGAATTCGTCGTGGAAGGAACCGAGCACAAAATCGGACGTATCGTAGAGATCTATGAAGACAAGGCCGTCATACAGGTGTTTGAAGGTTCTGAAAATATGTCTCTTAAAAATACACACACCAAGCTTACCGGACATCCGATGGAAATCGCGCTCTCTCCGGATATGCTGGGTCGTACGTTTAACGGCATCGGACAGCCCATCGATGATCTGGGACCGATCGTCTCTACACTTAAGAGGGATGTAAACGGGCTTCCCCTGAATCCCGTGCGCAGAGAATATCCCCGAAACTATATCCATACCGGCATCTCCGCCATCGACGGGCTTACCACGCTGATCCGTGGACAGAAGCTCCCTATCTTCTCCGGAAACGGACTTCCTCACGATCAGCTCGCCGCACAGATTGTAAAACAGGCATCCCTGGGCGAAGGCTCTGATGAACAGTTTGCCATTGTGTTTGCCGCAATGGGTGTAAAACATGATGTCGCTGACTTCTTCCGCAATACATTTGAGGAGAGCGGTGTTGCAGACCATGTCGCGATGTTCCTGAATCTTGCAAATGATCCTGTAGTAGAGCGTCTGATCACACCAAAAGTAGCTCTCACGGTTGCGGAGTATCTTGCATTTGAACAGAACATGCATATCCTTGTGATCCTGACAGATATGACTTCCTTTGCCGAGGCAATGCGTGAGGTATCCTCTTCCAAAGGAGAAATCCCCAGCCGTAAAGGATATCCTGGATATCTGTACAGTGAACTGGCTACCATTTACGAGCGTGCGGGAATTGTGGAGGGCGTAAACGGCTCGGTAACACAGCTTCCGATTCTGACCATGCCCAACGATGACATCACACATCCTATCCCTGACCTGACCGGATATATTACCGAGGGACAGATTGTGCTGGACCGCCCGCTTCATGGACAGTCCATCTATCCGCCTATCAATATCCTTCCGTCCCTTTCCCGTCTGATGAAAGACGGTATCGGCGAAGGCTATACAAGGGAGGATCATCAGGATCTGGCCAACCAGCTCTTCTCCGCCTATGCTAAAGTTGGCGATGCGAGAAATCTCGCCTCCGTAATCGGCGAGGATGAGCTCTCTCCGATCGACAAGAAATATCTGGAATTCGGAAAAGAATTCGAAGAGAGATATATCGGACAGGGCGTAGAAGAAAACCGGAGTATGGAAGAGACTCTGGATCTTGGCTGGGAACTTCTCGGCCGGCTTCCGAAAGAAGAGCTCGACAGAGTGGATACGAAGATACTGGATAAATACTATAAGCCGATGTCTGAGGAATAGAAATAAATGAGTATACAGGTTATACGGGCTGTCGAGACTTGGCAGCATGCAGGTGCATATTATGTGCGGATTCAGGCAATGGCAAGACAGTATCACATCACTCTGCGCGAGGAATTTGACGAGCACGATACACCGGATGCCAAATATATCGTCCTGCTGGATGATGATTTCCCGGTTGCAACCTGCCGGTTATACGAATACGGCAATAAAGCCATGATGCTTGGACGCGTCGTCGTACTTCCTGAGTACCGCGGCAGAGGGCTGGGACGGCAGGCAGTGCTGGAAGCGGAAAAATGGACGTTCGAGCTCGGCTGTACAAAAACCGTGCTCGAAAGCCGGGATACAGCCATCGGTTTTTATGAAAAACTGGGATATACCGCATATCCTGACAGAGTGATACATGGAGAGACTTTCACCTGCGTCTACATGGAAAAACAACTGACATAATATTCTATAGCACAAAGGGGGAACACATATGCTGGAGTTTAAATATGACACCCAGCTTCTGATTGAAGGTGAAGACCTTGATGAAGATGTAATCAGCGATTACTTTACAGAACATTTCAAAGGCGACTGTCTGCTGGCTGTCGGAGATGAAGAGCTTATCAAAATCCACTTTCACACAAACGAACCGTGGAAAGTTCTTGAATATTGCTCCACCCTCGGCGAGATTTATGATATAGTGATCGAAGATATGGACAGACAATCCAGAGGGCTGAAAGGATAACCCGGACAATACAGACTGAACTATAGACGACAGGAGGGATTTCATGGATCCGCGTACATTTCCCACAAAGGGGAACTTAATGCTTGCGAAAAATTCTCTGGCACTTGCGAAACAGGGATACGACCTTATGGATAAAAAACGAAATATCCTGATCCGTGAACTGATGGATCTGATTGACGAAGCACGTACTATTCAGGAAGAGATCGATACTACGTTTACTTATGCTTATCAATGTCTTCAGCGCGCCAACATCGAAAACGGTATCAGTAACGTGGAACTGCTCGCATACACCGTACCGATCGAAAATTCCATTACCATCCAGACGCGCAGTATCATGGGCACGGAGATCCCCCATGTGAAATATGTGCCGGATGCAGGAAAACCGACCTATTCATTCAGCACAACACATGAATCTATCGACAAGGCACGTGAAGCATTCCGCAAGGTAAAAGACCTGACGATCAAACTATCTATGGTAGAGAACGCAGCATACCGTCTGGCCAGCAACATAAAGAAAACACAGAAAAGAGCAAATGCTCTTCAGAATATTACCATACCGATGTACTCTTCTCTTGTATATACCATTACAAATGCTCTGGAAGAAAAGGACAGAGAAGAATTTACAAGACTGAAAGTCATCAAACGTATGAAAGAAAAGAAGGCAGCCCGTCAATAAGAGCTGCCTTTTTCATTTACATGGTCAAACTATTTATTTTCTTCTGCCAGATTTCTAACCTCACTCACCTCAAGATCCAGCATATCCGCAATCTCTTCCAGCGATTTTCCTTTCTTTTTCTGATTTTCAACAATACGCTTAAGTGTATTATGTTCTCCTTTGAGAATCCCCTGTTGGATCCCTTTCTGGATGCCCTGGTGGATTCCCTGTTGGATCCCTTTCTGGATTCCCTGCTGGATGCCCTGTTGGATTCCCTGCTGGATTCCCTGTTGGATTCCCTGCTGAAGACCACGTTCCAGACCTTTCTCCATACCTCGCTTCAGTCCCCGCTCCATGCCTTTTTGCTCCCCTCGCCGCAGGGCACTGCTCATCTGGGAGTTATAGTCTCTGATCGCGCGTTCACGCGCTTCATACTCCAGCTTAGCCCTCTCATCCGCACTCAGCTTTTCCAGTTCCTTGTATGCCTCTTCAATATATGCATCCGTTTTTGCCATAGCTGCAAACTCCTTCCTCGACTTCCCGCCAAAGAATTTCATCCATTTAATAAGGTCATCCCCGCTTTTGATATCCGGAGGCAGCTTTTTGAGTTCCAGAATCTGTATTTCCATGAGATCTGTATATTTTTCCCGGTTTTCTCGTCACAAAAGCATATCGTACGGTAATATTTTGTATCTTCTTCAAAATGAACAAAGTCCAAAATACTGACATGTATACATTTCTTGAGATTCTCGTAAGGTTCTCCCTTCTTAAGCTGATCGGCAAATATCTTACTCAGATAAAAGAGCACCCGGGCATCCCAGCATTCAAAATAGGCCACCTGCATCTCCATGTCAATCTGCGTTTTATCTTCCATCAGTACCCGGACATCGAGAATCCCCAGTTTGTCATCCTGATATTCCTGACTGAGTACAGTCGGCAGAAGTACCGTCTCACGGATTGTTTCCGGATCTTTCTTAAGAAGCGCTGCAATAAATCCTTTTCGTACCTTAGGATTATTCATCAGACCCTTAAAGCAAAAATCCACGGTAGGAAGCATTATAAAATTATCATCATTTCGTTCATTGGCTTCTCTTGTGTTGTCTTCTGACTTCATTATTATTTCTCCTTCATCTTATCATATCTGTAAAAAATAAAAAAGTGGAATTCAATTTGATGATCATCATCTCTGACTGTCCGGACAATTGAAAGACATCCAGAACAAATCTGCTCCGGATGCCCTCAAAATACCATAACATTTTCAAACTTACAATAAAGAATTTATTAAAAACACAGTTGCCAACAAACTTACACAAATTATAAAAAATTATTCACTGACTATTCAAAAATCGACGGATTTCTCTTTTATTTCTCCGGGTTATCTTCAATCTCTTCCCCCAGATAAAACACTTTGAAGAAAAGTTCCAGTGACTCGAACAGTTCTCTTTTCGTCTGCTGAAGTTCTTTGATCTTCAGCACGCTGCCGATCTCATCAAAGAAAAAGTCATCCTCTTTATGATCTACTTTCAGTTCCAGATTTCCTTCCTCATCAAATACAAGCATCAGGATTCCGCCCACATCTTCCGTATATAGCACACACATGATCTGCAGCTCCTGCTTGATATTCTCCGGCAGAGAATCAAACTCCGGATTCAGATAAAATTTCTGTTCATATGCGCTCGCCGCGCACAGTACGATTTCTTCGTTCATAATTTCTCCTCTCTCGCTGTATAACACCGCATGCAGACAGCTTGATTCCGCGGTTGTCCATGCTGCATGCTCAGACTTGTTACACATATCCGTATACGCCCCGCACCGATACTTCGCCTGCATTTATTCGTTCTATGGTTCCGTCTTCTCTGCGCACGATCAGCTCTCCTGTACGGTCAATACCGACGGCGTGAGCCTCATATGCCTCTTTCGCTCCTATGATCCGGACATCCCTGTCCCTGTTGACCAGCAGAGCGCTGTATCGATCCAACAGACCGGACATATCTTCTGTCTCCAGGAATATCTCATAGTTCTCTTCCAGCCGCTCCATGACTGCCGCGATCAGAGGTGCCCGCTTCACTGTATGGCCGCACTCTGACCGCAGGGAGGTTGCCGTCTGTGCGATTTCTTCCGGAAAGTCCGTCATATTTACATTGATTCCCACGCCTACGGTTACATGATTGATATAGTCGATCTGACTGCTCATCTCTGTCAGGATACCAACCAGTTTTTTCCCGTTGATAATGATATCATTGGGCCATTTGATCTGAATGTCTCCGCCGTCTCCGATACACTGCCGGATTCCTTCCGCCACGCTGAGAGCCATGACAAGTGTAAGCATGGACGCTTTATTCGGTGCGATCTCAGGACGCAGAAGAATGGACATATAAATACTGCTGCCCGCCGGTGACTCCCATGTCCGCCCGCGGCGCCCTCGTCCTGCTGTCTGCCGGTCTGCCACTGCAAGAGTGCCGTGAGGCGCGCCCTCGTCGCCCGCCTGTTTGATCCTCAGGTTTGTGGAATCCGTCACATCATAATACAAGATATTTCTTCCCGCCCACCGGGTGTTCATCAGGCTGGAAATCTCTTCCTTTGTCATCACGTCCGGGCTGTCCACAATATGATACCCCTTATTGCGCACGGCTTCCACCTGATAGCCTTCCTCCTGAAGCTGACGGATCACTTTCCACACTGCAGTTCTGGACACACCGAACTGCCGGCTGATCTGCTGACCGGACACATAGCCGTCCGTCTCACGCAGAAGTTTTAGGATTTCTGTCTTCATTCTCATTCACTTTCTTACAATGTATTGACACGATATATACGCAAGTATTCTAACACAATAAAAAAGCAAATGCCAACTTTATTCCTCTATTTTCCAGTCAACCTTTTCCAGTCAATCGGATTATATACTGACCTGTCATCCTGAAAACATCTGCCGAAACTTGAATATAAAAATACGGCGTCCTTTTACTGCCGCTTCAAAGAGGCATATAAAATGACGCCGTCAAAGTACAGACAACTGCACAGATCTGTATAAATTTTACTCTTCTGTTACGATTTTTTCTTTTTATTAGAATACATTATTTTCCCGGATGGCTCTCGCTCCACAGCTTATCTGCCGTCGGTTTCCAGTTCTTCGCATACGGCACGCATCTGTCACAGAGTTCATCTACGCTCTCCGGATCCTGATAATCCGTATTCACAGCCCCTGTCTCTTTTACGAGCTGTTTTAATCTGCCCGGATTCTCAAGCATCGGGCACGGGCGCAGATGATTGTTGTTGAACGGCTGGTTGTCATGATATGCCTGGAAGATCGGGCTTCTCAGCGCGTCCAGCAGTGAGACATCATGAATATTTACATTGGAGTAGTGGATAAATACACACGGTTCCACATCTCCCTTTGCATTGATATGCAGGTATCTTCTCCCTCCCGCGATACATCCTCCGACGTACTCCCCGTCGTTCTGGAAATCCATTCCGAAGATCGGCTTCGTCTCACGGAAATGACGGATTCGGTGGTATATCTCTTCTCTCTGCTCCGGAGTCGGAAGAAGATCCGTCACAGCGCCGTGTCCTACCGGCATATAGTGGAAGTACCATACGAACAGCGCGCCGCTCTCGATCATCATATCGTAGAAGGCTTCGCTGCTGACATCCTCAAAGTTCTGGCTCGTGTAACATACTGAGATACCGAACGGCAGCTTATGCTCTTTCATCAGCTCCATTGCATGGCGTACTTTGTGGTAGACTCCCTCGCCGCGGCGTCCGTCGTTTGCTTTCTCAAATCCCTCCAGACTGATCGCCGGCACGAAGTTCTTCACTCTGAGCATCTCCTGACAGAACTCTTCATCAATCATCGTTCCGTTTGTAAACGCGAGGAACTCGCAGTCCGGATGCATCTCACAGATTTTAAAGATATCTTTCTTGCGCACTGTAGGCTCCCCGCCGGTATAGATATACATATAGGTGCCCAGTTCCTTGCCCTGACGGACAATAGAATCAATATCTTCCAGACTCAGATTATACTGATGACCATATTCTGCTGCCCAGCATCCTGTACAGTTCAGGTTACATGCTGTCGTAGGATCCAGCAGGATCGCCCACGGGATATTGCAGTTATATTTCTTTGCCATCTCCTCCTGGGTTGCGCTTCCTTTCAGGCTTGCATTTGTAATGAAGTTCTGGAAAAATGATCTGCGCACGCCCGGATCCAGCTCATAGAGCCTTAAAATAAGCTGATACCAGTTATTCTTCTCTTCAATAGATTTTCTGATCGCGTTTCTCTGGCTCGTATACCAGTCCTTGGGCATAAAACGGTCTACAAAGGCCATCAGTTTCGGGATATTCTCCTCCGGATTGCCTTCAAGATAATTAAGAGCCTGATTTACTGTAAATTCCTGCATTGTTTCTTTGATTGACTTTCCCATTTGTAGTTCTCCCTTTCTGTTCGTCTTCTGTAAAATGTATTTGATGTCTGCATGATTTATCACCGCAAGGAGACTTAAGCCCCTCTGCCGGTACACATCGGCTGCAGATCTTGCTGTGTATTATAAAGAGCACCGTTATGCGGCGTTGAGTATATTCATAAATTCTTCTCCGGTGATCGTCTCTTTGTCATAGAGATAATCTGCCAGCTGATCCAGTTTTTCCCGGTTGTCCGCAAGAATCTTCGCTGCTTTCTCATGCTGCTTTTTCACCAGTTCCACCACCTGGCGGTCAATCTCTGCCTGAGTTTCCGCGGAACAGCTCAGTGATGTGTCGCCGCCCAGATACTGATTGGTCACAGTCTCCATGGCCACCATATCAAAATCTTTGCTCATGCCGTATCTGGTTATCATGGACCGGGCAAGCTTTGTCGCCTGCTCGATATCGTTGGAAGCGCCGGTCGATGAAGAATGGAATACCAGTTCCTCGGCCGCTCTTCCTCCGGTCAGTGTGGCAATCTTATTCTCCAGTTCTTCCTGACTCATCAGATAATGATTGCCTTCCTCCACCTGCATTGTATAACCAAGAGCTCCTGAAGTACGTGGAACAATCGTAATCTTCTGAACCGGAGCCGAATTGCTCTGCTTTGCAGCCACAAGGGCATGTCCGATTTCATGATAAGCGACCACCCGTTTCTCTTTATCTGTAAGGATTGCATTTTTCTTCTGATATCCTGCGATGACGACTTCGATGCTCTCCTCCAGATCTGACTCAGTCACATAATGTCTGTTCTCCCTTACCGCACGCAGCGCCGCCTCATTGATAATATTGGCAAGCTCTGCTCCGGATGCTCCGGACGCCATACGGGCGATCTTGTTGAAATCTACGGACTCGTCCAGCTTTACTTTCTTCGCATGGACTTTCAGTATCTCCTCACGGCCTTTCAGATCCGGAAGCTCTACCGGTACCCTCCGGTCGAATCTTCCCGGCCTTGTAAGTGCCGGGTCAAGGGATTCCGGACGGTTTGTCGCTGCAAGGATAATAACGCCGTTGTTAGATTCAAAGCCGTCCATCTCGGTCAGGAGCTGGTTCAGTGTCTGCTCCCTCTCATCATTGCCTCCCACGCGGCCGTCACGTTTCTGACCGATGGCGTCGATCTCATCGATAAATACGATACAGGGCGCCTTTTCCTTCGCCTGCTTGAACAGATCACGTACTTTCGACGCGCCCATGCCGACAAACATCTCTACGAATTCGGAACCCGACATAGAGAAGAACGGCACATTTGACTCGCCGGCAACAGCTTTTGCAAGCATCGTCTTACCGGTTCCCGGAGGTCCTACAAGAAGGATGCCTTTCGGCATGGAGGCTCCGATCTCTCTGTATTTTGCAGGATTATGAAGATAATCCACAATCTCTGACAGGTTTTCTTTCGCCTCATCTTCTCCGGCCACATCGGAAAAACGAATGCCCTCCGAAGATTTCACATATACCTTGGCGTTGCTCTTCCCCATTCCGAAGATCATGGAGTCGGGTCCTCCGCTGGCACGGTTCATCAGTTTTCTCGACATATACTGGCCGATTCCGATAAAGATAACGATCGGAAGGATCCACGAAAGAAGGAAGGACAATACCGGTGACATCTGCTCGATGATCTGCCCCGAGAATTTTGCTCCTGATTCATACAGTCTCTCGGTCATTCCCGGATCTTCCACCATTCCGGTCTTATAGACCTGATCTCCGTCTTTATTCGTAAAGATCACTTCATTATCTTCCTGATTGATCTGTACCTGACCGATCTCCTCTTTCTCTGTCATCTTAATAAATGTATCGTAACCGACTTCCTTTACCTGACGTTCCGCTGCCCACGGCATAAACAGGAAATTAAACAGAAGCAGAACTGCCAGAACAATTACATAATAATAGATCAGTGGTTTTCTCGGTTTCTTTACTTCTTGCATACTGCCGCCTCCTCTTTTATCTGTCCTTTTCTTCTATTGTCTGCTTTATCACTGTCCGGTAATTTCTGACCGTCAAGTGCGCTCAAAGCAGAAATCAGTGCCTGCTGCATGGCAAGCGTGGCAAAATCCATAGCAAACTCCGCATATAGCATTCCTGCCTCACTCTCATCCTCTTCCGGACTGCTTTCATCGGAATGAAGATCTGATATGACCTGTTCTTTCAGCTCATCTATCTTTCTCCTGTAGTCGAGCTGCACCTGTGTCAGCTTTGTCACAGCCGGAGAGCGGCACGACTTCGCTTTTTCTTCCATCAGCAGTGAGTTTTCCGCATACTCTTCTCTGGCTTTCTCCAGTTCGGAATGGATCTTGTCCCTTCCGCCCCGCTCACAGGTCCGGATCCTGCACTGCAGTTTTCCGTACTGCTCTTCCATTTCATACAATTTATAGGCAAATACGCTTTCATCAATATTCATAGAAAGACATCCTCCTTTCTACGTCTTACGGAACCTACATTTTTTATATAGCAAATATGTAACTTGATTGCGACTCTCAATTTTTTAAATCTGTATTGACAAATCTTTGAATCTGTAAAAAATTCTGACAGATCAGAGATTTTGTAAAGACAGGAAAACAGAATTATAAGTGGTATCTCCGCCTTAAAACAGCTATATTGAAATTACCGGAAAGGGAATAAACAGATAACAACTAACGAATAACTAGATAAAAGATAAAGGAGAAATGACGTATGAGATGGTTTGATTCAGATTTTGATTATGTACAGGAACTCATAGATACATGGAACAGCAGAAGAAAGAAAATACGTACTGCATATATTATTATAGCGGCAGTCCTGCTCATCGCAGGAATACTGACCGCTGTATTCCCGGTAAGCATCTTTGCTGTCATGCAGTATTTTGCGGCGGCCGCAGTAATCGTGATCGGCATATACCACTTTGTCACATTTGCGTCCATGACTTATTATTTCAGAGATTATATGCTGCTTCTTTCAGGTATACTGAACGTACTGATCGGCATCATGCTGTTCTTCATGCCGGTCGCCCTGACAGTGCAGGTAATCACTTTCCTGCTCGCCTTTCTGCTGATCTTCAGCGGAGCGGAGAAACTCTCTCTTGCCTCAAGGCTCAGGTACTTCCGCATCCCTCATACAGGGAGTATGACGTTCAGCGGCGTGCTCAACATTATCCTTGCAGTCATATTTCTGCTGCTGCCCTTTGTCTCGGCGCTGGCGCTGAACTACATCCTCGCCGCTTACCTGATCATCGTGGGGATCGCTCTTTTGATCGAGGCTGCAGGTATGCATAAGATCAGCCTTTGACCGGAAAATCAGTAACAGAATTTAAAGGAGATATAGCCAGATGAATCAGATGGAACAAAATGACGATATCATACATCACACTCGAAACAGAAAGAAGGACCGTATCCAGATCCTGACTACCCTCAACGGGGCCTATCTTCCCCGGCTTCAGGTGCTTCTCACCTCCATCCGCGTAAGCCAGCCGGAAGAGGCTGCAGATATCTGGCTGATGCACAGCGGCATCCCGCAGGAGGATCTGGAGCCCGTTGCCCGGCAGTGCGCCGTAATAGGATACGGATTCCATCCTCTCATGATCGACAGTACAGCTTTTGCCGATGCGCCTGTCAGCCGCCAGTATCCCCGTGAAATGTACTACCGTCTTCTGGCTCCGTTTTTCCTGCCCGGACATCTGCACCGCATCCTGTATCTGGATCCGGATATCCTTGTCATCAACCCGCTCCGCCCGCTCTGGGAGACGGATCTGAAAGGCTGCCTGTTCGCAGCGGCCGCGCACACGGGAAAAACCGAACTGGCTAATAATATCAACCAGATCCGCCTCGGTACAGATCACCCGTATTTTAATTCAGGTGTACTGCTGATGGACCTTGACCGCGGAAGGCAGGAAATCAATGCATCAGAGATCTTCAACTATACAAGAGAACACGCAAAAGAACTTCTCCTGCCGGATCAGGATATCCTGAATGCCATGTACGGCCGGCGTACACTGGAAATTGATGATTCAATCTGGAACTATGATGCCCGCAACTACAATACTTATCTCTTAAGGAGCGGCGGCATATGCGACATGGACTGGGTAATGGGAAATACAGCCATCCTGCATTTCTGCGGGAAGTCCAAACCGTGGCAGAAAGGATATATCCACAGATTCGGCATACTGTACAAACACTATGCAAATCTCACAGAACAAAACAGGAGCAGACAGTAATGTCCGCTCCTTCTTCATTTGCAATATTCTCAATCATGTTTTCCCGGAAACATCTTTCCCGTGATGATCTTTTCCA
>ERZ1643247.1002-NODE-1002-length-29146-cov-26.223781_pt1 | contig 29146 bp, 32 predicted proteins | sample MGYA00579264_ERZ1643247 | MGnify/ENA primary metagenome ERZ1643247 (study PRJEB29033, sample SAMEA4952262) | chicken gut metagenome | biome: Broiler Chicken; feature: Gastrointestinal Tract; material: Caecum | place: Ireland | collected 2018 | study: Broiler... | reverse complement strand
TCGAACTGATTGACATGGCGAGATAGACCAATTTCTTCCAAAATATTTTTAATCTTTTTATCCACGCTTAAAACATCGTCGAAATATTCATTCAAACTTTGCATACTTAAAATGCCCATTTTATGAAATTTTGCAAGCACTTTGTCCATACCTTCCAGCGTGCGCACATTGGTTTTAAAGGCGTAGTTGGAAATGCTTAGAAGCATATCAATAGAAAAGCCCATGTTGAACCACTTATACACATAATTCTCCACCACTGGTTCCAAATTTTCATAGTATAGGCCAAGATTGGATGTGATTTGTTTGGCAATTTTCATTGACTCTTTCTTTTCACTTTCAAAGTTTTGAATGTCGTCGCGAGTGAAAAGTTTTAAAGAATAATATTTTCTAAACACGGTGTCCATATATTCAAAGTTTGGCTTTTTTAAACTTTTTGCCACAAACAAAATAACTTCGTCATCAAAGCCAAGTTCTTTCCAAGATTTATAGAGTGTGCGTTCATTAAGGGTTGGGAGGCGTTTAAGTTTAATGGTTTTGCAAACATATTCAATGCCACTATTCAAACTTTCAAATTGCAGAATTTGCTCTTCAATTTGCTTTGCTGTTGTCAGCCCTCGATTTGCCCAATCTTTTGCCACGGTTGTGATGTATGAATAACCTAGTTTATCGTCTTTTTTAGTGTCAACGCAATATTTTATCACCATAATAAGCGCTTCTTTTTCCATGTGGCAGTTTTCAATGATGTTATAGTATTCCTCATATTCTTTTGGCGTTATCATTCTTCCAGAGATTATCTCTTGTGCTTGCTCGTTGAAAGTGGCGTATTTTTTCACATTATATTTCTTATTGCCGTTTAAAGCGTTGGTTATTGGAAGAAACCTGACTTCAAAGGGAATAACCTCCAAAATCTGCACAAGCCCTTGCTCTTGCCAATAATAAAAACAACTTTCCACTTCTTCCACGCTCATTTTAAGTTCGTTGGCGAAATTTTCAAGGGTGTTATCTTTAGAACCAGAGTCAGAGCATTTATATAAGCCATAAAGATACACCTTCACACATTCGCCAGAAGCAAAAGGAAGGTAGTTATTGAAAAAGATGTTGTCAACTTGTACGGTATTACTTGCCACAGCATCCACAGAAAGTTTACAAAAAGCCATAATCTTCTCCTATTAGAAAGATTTTAGCACAACTAAGAAATTTTTACAAGTTTTTCGTTATGTTTTTATGCGTTAGTTAATAAAATAGGGTATGAAAAAGTTATCTTGTTTAATTGCAATTTGTTTAATTTTGCCTTTCATTTTGGTGGGATGTGGCAAGGCACAAGAAAATCTAACGACCTACAAAATTGCAGGCGTATATGACGAAAATTCTCACACTCTAACCTGCACACAGGAAGTGGAATATGTCAATAATTCCGAAAACTCGCTTTCCTGTGTTAAGTTTTTTCTTTATCCTAACTCGTTTAAAGAAGTGGCAGTTTCGTCTGCCTATTTAGAACGCGCATATCCAAATGGCGAAAGTTTTGGAAATATTAATTTCACATCTATTATGGCAGATGGTAGTGAGTGCGAATACTCGGTAAGCGATGAGGGTAACATTCTCACTGTTCAAATTGATGAAATTTTTCCAGAAGAAAGTGTTTCTATTTTTTTGGAGTATGTTGTCACACTTGCAAACATCAATCATCGTTTAGGATATGGTGAAAACACCATAAATTTTGGTAATTTCTATCCTATTGCGTGCGTATATGAAAATGGCTTTGTGGAAAATGATTTTGCTTCCAATGGCGACCCATTTTATAGTGACATTGCGAACTATGAAGTTTCTCTAATATTTAATGAAAAATACACTCTTGCCACAAGCGGAGAGGTGACAAGTGAAAAGTTAGAAAACGGCAAAAAAGAAGTGAAAATTAAAGGAGAAAAACTTCGAGATTTTTGCTTTGTGCTTTCAGATAATTTTGAGATGATTTCAAATGAAATTAACGGCGTTAAAGTGAATTACTACTATTATGACGACGACAACGCCACGCAAAATTTGGAGACCGCTTGCCTTGCACTTTCCACTTTTTCCGACCTTTTTGGCGAGTATCCATATAAAGAACTGAATATTGTGAAAACCAATTTTTGTTTTGGAGGAATGGAATATCCAAATTTGGTTTACATCTCTGACGCCGTCACTGATTTAGAGACCTATGAGTATGTTATTGTTCATGAAATTGCGCATCAATGGTGGTATTCAGTTGTTGGAAATAATGAATTTTCTGAGGCGTGGCTGGATGAGAGTTTAACAGAGTATTCCACTTTGTTGTTTTACGAAAAAACTGGAAGAGGCGATTATGCTTCCATGACAAGTGGTGCACTTAATTCTTACCGACTTTTTGTTGAGGTTTATGAAGGCGTTAGAGGTGATGTGGATGAAAGCATGAACAGGAATCTTTCCTCTTTTTCCACAGAACCAGAATATGTCAATTGCGTATACACTAAAGGGGTGCTTCTTTTCGATAGTCTAAGAGCGATGCTGGGCGACAATAAATTTTTCAAGTGCCTTGAAAACTATTTTGATGATTATGCTTTTAAAAATTCCTCGTCGGCAAAACTTATTGAAAGTTTTTCTAAAACTGCAAGAATGGATTTAGAGGGCTACTTCAATTCTTGGCTTAACGGCACGGTTAAACTTTCAGATTAAAACACATAAACTTGTTTATTTTTAAAACCATATTTATTACTTTTTGTTGTCAAAACCGTTTCACATGATTCTTCTGCCCAACTTATTCTTTCATCCACTTCTTTAAGCGGAAGCGGAAAATGCGAATCAAAATGGTTGGCATTAAAGGAAATTTGTCCGCTAAAATGTGGATACAAGCATTTTGCGCTTGATTTAATTCTTAAAAGCAGAGAATGAATTTCTTTTGCCACAGTGTTATCGTATATAAAATAGAAAAATTTATAATTTTTTCTAAGTAATGAACCTATCTTTTCTTTCAAATTGTCTAATAATTCCATTTTAAAATCGTTATCAATCACAACTAAACACGCTTTCGACTTTTCTTTGTTAAATTCTTTTCGTCTTTTTTCCATATTTTTGTCCTTTTATGAATATGAGTAATATATTTTTCCCATATTATATATTATAGCATAAAAATATAGAATGTAAAGCGTTTTTGCATAATAAGAGTAATTATTTATTTTATGAAGGTTTGTTAAAATAATGTTGGGTGAATATGAAAAAGGATAATATTAGTGAAGATAGAGAATATTTAATTCAAAGAGCGGGATTTGTTAGAACTCGGGCGCATTTAAGTGCCAGAGAACTTTCGCAAAGAATGGGCTTATCGCAAGGGTATATTAATAAGTTTGAATTTGGCGGTATCAACATTCCTTCCGAAGTGCTGTTAGATTTAATTCGCACATGCGAATCCACTCCTGAAGAGTTTTTCTATGAAAACATTGAGCATTATAAAGAGGATAAAAATTTTATTAAAAAATTTAATAAGTTGTCAAAAGAAAACAAGGAAATTGTTTTGAAACTTATGGATAATTTAAAATGAGTTGTTGGGCATTTTTGCTTGACAATTTTTTTTATTGGTTATAAAATGAAATTTAGGAGTTTACTATGAAAAGAGTTTTAACGGGCATAAAGCCAACAGGATACGCACATATCGGCAATTATTTTGGCATGATTAAGCCAGCAATTGAAATGAGCCATAATAAAGACTATGAATGTTTCTATTTCATTGCCGACTATCATGCACTGACCACTTTGAAAAATAGGGAAGAGATGAAGGAATATTTTTTCAACATCGCTTGCACTTGGCTTGCCTGCGGACTCGACCCAGAGAAAGTTGTTTTCTATCGCCAGTCGGACATTAAAGAGGACTTTGAACTTAACTGGATACTTTGCAATGTGACGCCAAAAGGGCTTATGAACAGGGCGCACGCATATAAGGCGATTGTCGAGAAAAATGAGGAACTTGGTGTTGATAAAGACGACGGCGTGAACATGGGACTATATAACTATCCAATTCTTATGGCAGCCGACATTCTTTTGTTCGACTCCGACTATGTGCCTGTTGGGCTTGACCAAAAACAACATATTGAAATTGCACGCGACATTGCACATAACTTCAATGTGAAATATGGCAAATGTTTGAAAGAACCTATGGAAAAAATCGACGATGACAACAAAACACTTATCGGTTTGGATGGAAGAAAGATGAGTAAAAGTTATAACAATACCATACCTCTTTTTTCCACCGAAGAGGCACTTAAAAAGGCAATTTTTAGGGTGGTGACCGACAGTCGCTTGCCAGGAGAGGCAAAGGATAAAGATTGCACTGTTAACAAACTTTTCAAACTTTTTGCCACCAAAGAAGAGGCACAAAAATTTGAGAAAGATTTACTTAATGGCTTAGGCTGGGGAGAGGCGAAAAAACAACTTTTTGAAGTTGCCAATCGTTATCTTTCGCCAATGCGTGAAAAATTCAATTACTTTATGGCACATAAGGATGAAGTGGAAAAAATCTTGAAAGAAGGGGCAATTAAAGCACAACTTGTGGCAGAAAAGGTGCTTAAACGCGTCCGCATCGCCATCGGCACAGAAGATTAAATGAAATTAAAATACGCAAAATATGCGTATTTTATTATTTTAAATTTAATTTTATCAATTTAATTTCAATGCCAATAACGCCGAATTTTGCTTGCTCGGATTTTGGATAGTATTTTTCCATGTCACTTGGTTTTGCGGTTTCGTTTTCGTGATAGCCAAGTCTTTTTTTATCAAAATGGGCGTATAGTTGTTTGAAGGATGAGAAAATGTGCAAATCAGTCACTTTGCATAAAATTTTTTCGCCACTTTCAAGGCTAGTGAACTCAATTAAGTCCTTCTTTTTAATTTGCTTTCGTTTTTCATCATATAGGCGCATTTCAATATCTTTCCTTCCACTTTTTATTGCTTCAAAGGGCTGTGGCTGTAATTTCATATTAAAAATCATATTTTTACCTCTTAATGCATTCTAGCAAAAAGAAAGGAAAAAGTAAATTGTTTTTCATATTTTAAAATTTGTTGCATAAAAGCAATCTGTTTGCAAAAGATATGAACATGGAGGAGGAAATATGATTATTGCAAACTATATTGCTTACATTTTAACTATCATTGGCGGGCTTAACTGGGGACTTGTTGGAATTTTTAATTTTGACCTTGTGAATTGGATTTGCATGGGAAGAAACGCTGGCTCAATCATAATTTATGTTTTGATTATGCTTGCAGCAATTTGGCTTATCATCTCTCCAATCATCTCAAGAGGTATGCTTGACCTTGGTTGCCAAAACACTAAGAAAATGAAAGCAATGGAAGAGGAGAAAAAGTAAAAGGATATTTAAATATCCTTTTTTATTTTTAATTTGATTTAAGTTTAAATAATGTCTATTCGCTCGGAGGTCTTTTGTTGTGAGGCGAGGCGCTGGCGAAGGGTTGGGCATGGGGTAGCACTTTGGCAGTTAAGTTTATCTATCCAAACTTTGTTTTGGCTAAGGCGAATAACATTTTCGTGTGCCTCGATATTTGCTCCGAACACATATTTTAAAAATAGGTAATTGATTTCAGGGTCGCCGTCTTCTAAAACCACTTTTTCGTGCTTTTCTATTGGCGCGCCTTTGATGTTGCGAGCGGAAAGGTAATTAAAATATCCGTCTTTAAGTTCCACAATCGCATTTGTCATTTTCTTGATATCGGCAAAGGGCAAATTGTTTACGGTGTAGTAATAAATAAGCATACTGTTTTTACTTTTAATGATTTTATCTTCAAAAGCGGAATAGTTTAAACCTTTAATATGCTCTTTTGCCACTTCGCACAGTTGTTTAGGTGTGGCATATTCAATCAAAATTTTTTGAAGATATTGGAAATATTTTTCGTCGTCCTCGGTTAGATTTGCTTTTAAAATAAGTTGCCTTAAATCCCTGATGATTTCGCTTAGTTTGATTTTCATTTTTAACTCCGTGCGAAGATTTTAGCATTTTCACACACAATTGTCAAGTTTTGAATATAAACTTGCGACTAATTTTATTATTAAAAAAGGATAGTGTTTAGTTTACACTATCCTTAAATATTTTTGAAAGTTTAAATTTTTTCTGCAACTTCCCAAGCGCGCCAAACCACAGTTCTAAGGTTGCCAACGCCGTTTGCATCTCCAACCACATATACCTTTTTGGTGGCAAGAGGGTTAGGGTTATAGCCAATCGCGCTGATAACTGAGTCGGCTTTAAGTTGTTTCTTTTCTCCATTTTTAAGTTCAATCATAACATTGTCTGAATTAATTTCCAAAACCTTGCTTTCAAGATAGGTTGGCACTTTGTTAAGTTTGAAGAAATCTCTTAAATATGAAGAGTTTGCAAGGCAAAGCGATTTTGAAACCATAAGGTCGTTTTGCGCCTCAACAATGGTTGGATTTTTGCCTTTAAGGTAAAGGTCATAGGCAATTTCGCAACCGCTGAGTCCTCCGCCAATTATCACAACATTTTTGCCAACAGGTTTGGTTTCGTTTAAATATTCCACCGCTTCCACACATCTTTCTGCGCCTTTAACTTTCAAAGTTTTTGGCTTAGAGCCAGTGGCAACCACGATGACATCCGCTTTGACCTCTTTAATGTCTTTAATTTCCGTGTTGAATTTAACCTCGATTGGAAGTTTGGCAATTTGTCTGCGATACCACTCAATTAACATTCTATCCTTTTCTTTAAAAGAAGGGGCAGCGGCAGCGATAAACACGCCACCAAGTTTATCCGATTTTTCATAGATTGTCACTTTGTGGCCTCTTAATGTTGCTATTCTTGCAACTTCAATTCCGCCAACACCGCCACCAATAACTGCCACGGTTTTAGATTTTTTTGCTGGCACAATGTCGAATTTGTGGTTTTGCATGGTGATTGGGTTAAGTGCGCAACGGCTCATATGTGAAGAATCGTGAATAGAGGCGGCATTTGCCACACCTTTATAGTGCGAAAGAGGGAAGCATCCGTTATGGCAACAAATACATGGCAAAATATCCTCTTCTTTCCCTTCCATAAGTTTGGTTATCCAGTGGTTATCGGTTAAGAATTGCCTTGCCACGCCCATACCGTCGATTTTACCTTCAGAAATCGCTTTAGAGGCTGTGCCAGGTTCCATTCTTCCAGCGCAAACAACAGGAATATCAACAAATTTTTTGATATGAGCAACATCTTCAAGGTTGCAGTTCTTTGGCATATATGCAGGAGGGTGTGCCCAATACCATGCATCATATGTTCCGTTGTCGGCGTTTAACATATCGTAGCCTGCGTCTTGAAGATATTTTGCTGCCTTTTCGCTCTCTTCCATATCACGCCCAACTTCTGTGAATTTTTCGCCAGGCATCGCGCCTTCACAGAAACCTTTTGTTTTGCTGACAACAGAGTATCTAAGTGAAACAGGATAATCTTTTCCACACGCTTCTTTAATCGCTTTCACAACATCTGTGGCAAAGCGGTAGCGGTTTTCAAAACTTCCGCCATATTCGTCCGTTCTCTTATTTGTGTAGGCGGTTGTGAATTGGTCGAGAAGATAGCCCTCGTGAACAGCGTGAACTTCCACACCGTCAACACCCGCATCTTTGCACATCTTACTGGTTTTTGCAAAGGCTTCCACCATTTTTTCAATTTCTTTTTTGGTGAGTGCGCGGGTGTAAACTCCTTCTGCCCAGCGAGCAGGAAGTTTGCTTGGAGATGCACAGATGTATGAAAGATTGAAAATTGGCTTGATGAGTGCGCCAAGTGCTGGGTGTTTTACCATTGGCACAAGTTTGTCAGGAATGGAGAAAGAACGGCCAAAGCCAGCGGTTAATTGCACAAAAAGTTTTGCGCCAGTTTTGTGAATTTCCTCCATATATGGTTTAAGTTTTTTGAAACTTTTTTTGCTTTTATAAAGCCATTGTCCGCCCATTAAGTTTCTTAGTGGCGCAATTCCTGGTATGATTAAGCCGACGTTGTTTTTAGCAGTTTCCAAGAAAAATTCAGCCGCGTCCTTATCAAAATGATGAGGTTCCATCCAGCCGAAAAGCGATGTTCCGCCCATTGGGCAAAGCACAATTCTGTTTTTGATTTCCACATCCCCAATTTTCCACGGGGTGAAGAGTGGTGCATATTTTTTATCCATAATTTTCTCCTTTTCGTTAACTATTTTAAGTTTAGCAAAGTTCATTTAGAAAAGTCAAAGAAATTAAGAATTTTTCTTTTTAATTTTTCGGTAATTTTTTGTATATATGTTAAACAAGAGAGAAATTTTGAGGCTAACGCAAAAGAATACTTGAAAGTGGTTGATTTTAGGAAAATAAAAATTCTTGTATAAATATTCATAATTTATTTGATTTATTCATGAAAGAAGTGTTATAATTTTTTTGAAAGGGAGTTGAATATGAGTTTTCTTTATTACTATGACCTTGTTGATTTCGACAAGAACGGAAATGTTAAAGAAACCAAAACTTGTGCCGATTTAAAAAAGGTGACTTCAAATTTTATCTATTTAATTTGCAAATACAATCAAAACCTTTTGCACGAAAAGGCACTTAAAACAGGGAAGAAAATGGAATTACCGCCATTTTTCAAGGATAACTTAGGCGACCTTCTTGACAAGGTGGAAAAGGGAAGGGTGAGCAAGGAATTTGCCTTATTAGAAGTGGCAGAAAGGTGCTTGCCAGAAGTTAAAAAGATTTGTAAGGAAGCAATTTGTGACCGCGAAATCTTAACAAAACTAAATTCTCTTGTGGATATTAATTCGCAAGAATATGCAAAAAAATTTAAAACGGCTGTTAACAAAAAACAACTGGAATACATAATGACACACATTTCAAGTCAACTTATGGACGAGATTAACGCGCTTTTAAAAGAGGGGGATGAGGATAAGAAAAGCAAAAGCACGCTCTATAAAAAAATCATATCCTATAACGGCATCGTAAATGCTGTGACAAATCTTGCCTGAAAAAGTTAAAATTTCTTATAAAAAATATCCTTAAACACTTGACAATTATTAAAAAAGATATTAAAATATAAGCGTCTTTACTTTAAAGGCGTTTTATTGTTAGCCCCGATAAGCGGTTTTGAGGTAGGATAAAGTGTCCAATTAAAAAATTTTTTAGGAGAAAATAATGAAAACATATATGGCAAATCCAGTCACAATCGACAGAAAGTGGTTTGTTGTTGATGCAACAAATATGCCACTTGGAAGGCTTGCAAGCCAAGTTGCTGACATTTTGACTGGCAAAAATAAAACAATCTACACACCTCATGTTGACACTGGCGACTTCGTTATTGTCATCAACTCTGACAAGGTGGTTTTAACTGGTAAGAAGTTAGAGCAAAAGAAACTTCGCTGGCACACTGGTTATGTTGGCGGACTTAAAACTGTTGACTACAAAACTTTGATGGCTAAGGATTCCAGAAAGGTTATTGAACACGCTGTTAAAGGTATGCTTCCAAAGAACAGCCTTGGCAGAAAGGAATTTACCCGTCTTCATGTTTATAAAGATGCAAATCACACTCATGAGGCTCAAAAACCAGAACAAGTTGCATTAAAAGGAGTTATTGAATAATGGCTAAGAAAATTCAAAACAAAACTGGCGCATTCCTTGCCACTGGAAGAAGAAAAAAATCTATCGCAAGAGTTAGACTTTATCCAGGAAAAGGTGAGTTCACAATCAATAACAGAGGTGTTGAGGAATATTTGCAAAGAGATACCCTCATTTTAATTGCAAAACAACCACTCACTTTAACAGGCACAACCGATAAGTTTGATGTTGTTGTTAATGTTGTTGGTGGTGGTCTTTCTGGTCAGGCTGGCGCTATCCGTCACGGAATTGCAAGAGCGCTTGTTGAGGCTTCTGAAACCTATAAGAAAGAACTTAAAGAGGCTGGCTTCTTAACAAGAGACCCAAGAATGAAGGAAAGAAAGAAATACGGTCTTAAAAAAGCAAGAAAAGCACCACAATTCTCAAAAAGATAAAAAACAGGCAATTTGCCTGTTTTTTTGTTGTTGCAAATTATTTTTGTAAGAGGATGTTTTTGTCCTCTTTTTTATTGGCATAAGCATGGTATAAATAATTTGTGAGAATGGCAAAGTTGACTGTGCAAAATTTATGACGGGTAGAGGTTATAAGGTTTAGTGTTAACTTTAAAATAAGTGTAAAGTTTTTGAATTTGATGTTGTTTAGTTTGTGCTGTGGGGCGGGCGAAAGTCCATGCAGGGCATGGGCGCGCGCAAGCGCGCTGTCTTTTTGCAGTTAGGGCAATGTTTTTTTTGTTGAAAAAGTGCGTGATGTTAAGTTTTATTTGCTTTTTCACACTGCAAAAAGACACTTTCGCCCGCGTTTAGCCGAAATTTTTTCAAAAAAATCTATCAATTTTCATTTTCATGGTGTATAATATGATAACTTACAAAGGAGAAAAATGAAAGATATAAACGCGCTTGTCAGCAGGTTGCAGAAGGGCGAAACGGAAGCGTTTGATAAGATATATAAGTTGACGAACAAGTCAATTTATTTTGTCGCCTACTCAATTTTGAAAAATAAGGAAGACAGCGAAGAAATCGTGCAAGAAGTTTACATAAAATTCTATAAAAATCTTCCTAAAATTGACACCTCGCGCAATGTTTATAATCTTCTTTACACGATTGCCAAAAACTTATCACTCAACAAACTTAAAACAAACAAAAGGTCGGTCACACTGGAATTTGCCGAAAATGTGACGGAGGAGAAGAATGAAACTTTCCACAAAGCATCTTATGACAACATTTTAAACCTTGCCTTATCCACGCTTAAGCAAAATGAATTTGAGGTTTTGTCGCTGTGTTTAATTGAAGGGTATAAGCGAAAAGAGGTGGCAAAAATGTTGGATAAATCGGTGGCGACAGTCACATGGCAATATAACAACGCACTTAAAAAACTTAAATCTAAATTAGAAGGAGGGGGATATGAAAAAAATTGAGAAAGAACTCAAAAAAGAGATACGAGAGATAAATGTTGATGAAAGCATTTTAGACGACATCAAAAACACTTGCAATATGCCAAAACCGAAGAACAAAGCCTTTCGTTTATGCAAAATTCTTGTTCCCGCTTTAAGTGCAGTTGCAGTGGTTTTAACGCTTTGCTTAACACTGACAAATCGCGACAATGTTTCGCTTAAAAGCTATCTTTTAATGGCGTTTGGTGGGGCAACGCTGGCGTCGGCTGAGATGTCAGGCGAACAGGAAAGCCCAGCCTTTGAGATTGTGCTTTCTGACGGCGAAAAGGTGGAAAGTGTTAAGTGTTTGAATGAAAGAGGTGCTGTTGTGCTTGCAGGGCAAAATATTGATGAAAACTTAGACGGCACCATCACAAATTTGGTGCTTGAAGCAAACGACATCAACTATTTAAACAACATCACTGTTGTTGGTTTTGACGGCAACATGGCGCTTCAAAAAAGAATTTCCACCACACTTCAATATATTGTTGACAGCAACGACATTGCTTGTGAATATAGCGTTCGTTTTAATGAAAACAAGGTGGATAACATCAACGCAAACCACTATATCTTGGCAGAATACGCTCAAGAACGGAACGGTGGTGAAATAGCAGATTACATAGGCAAAAACATCGACGAGTTATTGCGACTGTTGTTTAATTATGATGAAGAAGCACTCTCTCGAATTGAAGAGCATATTGAAAAATATATTGGATTTGTGGAAGAGCAAACAAGCACAATAACAAGCCTATATAACGATATTGCAGACGCAACAACAACTTTCTTAGGAAGAGTTGATGACCTTATTGACAGTTATAAACAGGGCAGTGACCTTGCCGAACTTCAATACGATGCGCTTGTGGAGCAACTGACCATTTTTGTTAACCAATTTTCCACATATTTTGGAGATATAAGCACTGGTCAAATGAACGAATATTTGCAACAAGATAAGATTGAAAACTTCTATAACCATTTCCAAAGTGGTTATAACAACATTGTAAGTCAACTTGAAGAAGCGGAAAAATCTGCTCAAAACAAAATCGACATTTTTAAAGAAGATTTCAATGTGAACAATTTTGCCATGGTGGCATAGATTTTTGTTGCGAACATCTATATTTTGTGGTATAATATTACTATGGAAAGAAATGTTTATGATATTTTAATTCTCGGCGGTGGCGTTGCTGGAATAACCGCTGGCGTCTATGCCAAAAGGCGCAACAAAAAGGTGGCAATAATTGAAGAGATGCTTCTTGGCGGGCAACTTGCCTCGATAAGTGAAATTGAAAATTTTCCGTCATATTCGCGCGTTTCTGGCTTTGAACTTATGGAAAATTTCCAAAAACAAGCAAAAAGTTTGAATATAGAGGTTATCTCCGACACCATTAATAAGGTTAGTTTTGAAGGCGAAGTTAAATCTCTTCAAGGAAATAAAGCGGAATATTTTGCTAAAAGTGTCATTATCGCAACTGGGCTTAGTTATAAAAAACTTGGCAAGGGCGAGGAGGAATTTTTAGGTCGCGGAGTAAGTTTTTGTGCTGTTTGTGATGCAAATTTTTATAAGGGCAAAGAAGTTTGCGTGGCTTCAAAGGCAGGAAGCGGAGTGCATGGCGCACTTATTTTGGCAGATGTTGCAAAGAAAGTTTATCTTCTTGACAGCGAAGATTTAACTAAATATGCGTCTGTTTGCCCTAAGAAAAACATTGAAATCATCTCTTTTGCTGACATTCAAAAATTTGAAGGCAAAGATGTGCTGGAAAAGGTTATTTACAAAGAGGGTAAAAAGAAAAAAGCACTCGAAATTTCTGCTTGCTTTGTGGAACTTGGCAAAATGCCTAACACGAAGATGTTTGAAGTTGTTTTAGATTTGGATAAAAATGGCTATATTAAAACAAATGAAATAATGGAAACTTCAATTTCTAAGGTGTTCGCTTGCGGAGATATTCGCGCGGGGGTTTTAAAACAACTTGTTTGTGCTTGCTCTGATGGTGCTATAGCTGGTCAATATGCTTAAAATTTTTTAGATTTTATTTATTTTTGCTTTGCTAAATCAATAAAATATGTTATAATTAAATTGAGTTAAAAATATTTATGGTTTTAATCTGTAAAGGTGGTTGTGTGGAAGAAAAAAATGAAGAAAATGGAAATTTAAAGAATGATGGAAAAAAAGATAAAGCAAGTTTAATTTTGTTTATCATTGGCGCGGTTTTGTTTGGAATAGCTTTGATTATGGTGATAATGTTTGGTGTTATGTCAATCTCATTCTTCACCGCGACAGGCGAGGAACAACTTGGTGAGGCACTAGGATATATCATCTATTTTGCTTATTTTGGTTTTCCTGCTTTGATTATTGGCTTAGTTTCTGTTATTTTGAACATCATTTCAGTTGCATTAAGCACAAGGCTTAGGGTGGTTAAAATCACTTTCATGATTTTTTCCATTCTTGTGGTTATTGCTGACATTTTACTTTACATTTTGCCTTCTGCAATTTCAGGTTAAGTTTAACACAAAAAGAATAGTGAAAAAAACACTATTCTTTTTCTTTGCCGTTTTCCTGCTTTTTATAGAACCATTTGAGGAAGGGAACAGTCCATCTTGGTGCTTTTATGCAAATGATTCTTATGTTGCTCTTTTTTTCTTTTTCCATATTAATTATTATGAAAACATCTTTTCTTTTGTCACATTTATTTCTTGCTTTTTGATAGATTCATGTGCAGATGTTATGATTGTGCCAATTTTATACACCACTTTATCAAAGCCTAAGTCCATTGCCTCGTGAAAAATTATGCCTGTTGTTTTTGGATTTATAAATATGCAGGAAGGGCATTCCTCAAGAACTTGAGTGCATCTATTTTCTGTGTATTCCTTTTCTTTTGGCGTGTGGTCAATTCCAAGTGCGACATCGTTAGAATAAGACACAATGTAAAGTTTAAGTTTATTGAAATATTCTTCCTCTTTTAATTTATTCATACATCCTCCTATAATAAAAAAACACTCCCATAAAGAAGTGCTTAAATTAGCCATTATTATTTTTCTTGGCTGTTCTAATACATTTTGTGCAGGCTTTAACCTTTTTTCCATCAATAACAACATCCTGAAGATTGGCATTATATTTTCTAGGTGCTCTGTTATTTGCATGGCTGACAGTGTATCCGCTCATTTTGCCTTTTCCACAAACATCACAAACTCTGCTCATAACTTTCTCCTTTTAGTAATTTTTTACATTCGATGTATATCATACCACAACTGAAAGAAAAAATCAACTGTTTTTTCACAACTTATCATATATTTTATCTTTTTTAAATACTTTTAAATATATAATAGGGCGAAATTTCGACTTATTTTTAAAAATTTTTCAATTTTTGCCTTAAAATGCTTGCTTAAAATTTCATATTGTTGTATTATTATAGTGCAATATACTTTAAGTGTTTTGGAGGAACTTTTGACAGTAGATACCAATAATTACTATGGAAACATTTCGATAAGCGACGATGCCATTCGCACTGTCGCTGGTTTTGTTGCTATGGATTGTTATGGCGTTGTTGACTTGGTTTCCAAAAGCATAAAGGATAGTGCACGCGAAATTTTTAAGAAAGAGTCCTACTCAAAAGGGGTCTCTGTTCATCATATTGACAACCGCATATTCATCGACATTTACTGTATTTTAAAATACGGTGTTTCTATCTCTGCGGTTGCTGAGTCACTTAAAAAATCAGTAAAATACACAATCGAAAATTTCACAGGCATGATTGTTGACACTGTGAATGTTCATGTTGTGGGTGTTAGAGTTTAGGAGTTTTTTACTATGCAAAAATCGATTAATGGAGCGACTTTTCGCAAGATGGTGCTTGCGGGAGTCAGTCTTTTAGAACAAAATAAAGAATATATTGATTCACTTAACGTTTTCCCTGTTCCTGATGGCGACACTGGAACTAATATGTTTTTAACCATGAAAAGCGCTGTTAATGAAATTAACAAGTGCATGAACAGCGACCTTGCCTCACTTTCAGAAGCCTTCTCAAAAGGAGCACTTCGTGGAGCAAGAGGAAACAGTGGTGTTATCACTTCTCAAATTTTCAAAGGCTTTTGCTCTGTGACTGGTGGTTGCAAGGAAATTTCCACAAAAGATTTTGCCAAGGCTATGCAAGAGGGTGCAACAATCGCATATAAGGCTGTGACAAAACCAAAAGAAGGCACAATTTTAACTGTCATTCGTGTTATGGCGGAAAATGCTGTTTCGCTTGCAAAAAGACATGATGATTTTGAAGTTTTCCTCAAAAAAGTTATCGACACTGGTGAAGAAATCTTAAAACAGACGCCAGAAATGCTTCCAGTTTTGAAAAAAGCGGGAGTGGTGGACTCTGGTGGTCGCGGAATTTTGGTTATCTTCACAGGTTTTTATCGTTTCATTATGGGCGATGAGGATCTCGAGATTTCGTTTGAGGATGATAAACAACCACAAACGCTTGACGATGTGATTGCAGACATCAACAATCTTGGCGACATTGAATTTGGCTATTGCACTGAGTATATGATTATCCATATGCATAAAAAGACGACCGAGGCAGACATCGACAAACTTCGCGAAAAACTTATGGAGATTGGCGACTCGGTTATCTGTATTGGCGATTTGTCGCTTGTTAAGGTTCATGTTCACACAAACGAACCTAATAAGGCACTGCAATACGCGTTGGAACTTGGCGAACTATTTAACTTGAAAATTGAAAATATGCGCGAGCAGAACCGCGAACTTAAAAAGAAAGCACAAGCAGTGGAAGAAAGTAAGGAAATGGGCATGATTGCGGTTGCTCCTGGCGATGGGCTTGCCACAATCTTTAAGGAACTAACGGTGGATGAAATCATCGTTGGCGGTCAAACCATGAACCCTAGCGCTGAGGACATTGCAAACGCTGCTGATAAAGTGCCTGCAAGAACAGTTTTTGTTTTCCCTAATAATAAAAACATCGTTTTGGCAGCAGAACAGGCGAATGATGTGACTAATAAGAATTTGGTTATCATTCCAACTAAGAGCGTGCCAGAAGGAATTTCGGCTTCGATTGCGTTCAATCCTGAGGCTAGCGTGGAAGAGAACAAAACGGCTATGCTTGAAGCAATTAAGGCTGTTCGTTCTGGTCAAGTGACATATGCAGTGCGTGACACCCATGTTGACGGTTTTGACCTTCAAAAAGGAGAAATAATTGGGCTTGACGATAAGGCAATTCTTGCAAAAGGAAATTTAGTTGGCGACACAACCGAAAGTTTAATTGAAAAGATGTTTGACGACTCTGTTATGAACATCACTTTGTTCTATGGCGAGGATATTCGCGAGGATGAGGCGGTTAAACTTCAAGAAAAGTTGGCTGAAAAATATCCTGATTGTGAAGTGACAGTGGCAAACGGCGGTCAACCAGTTTACTATTACATTGTTTCCTTAGAATAATTATTAATTAAAGAAAATTTAAAAGAACATATTGAATTAAAGTCAATATGTTTTTTATTTAAGTTAAATTTATTATTAAACAACATTTAAGTCAACTTTTAATATCTTCTTGCATATCTTTTTAATGAGACTTTAAGGAGGTTAAAAGATGTCTTTTTATATCAATAACACGAATGGGAATAGACCCGGGCCCATCAGTGGAAATCCTACCAACGGCATCTGTGAAAAGATTTTAATTCAAACAAGAAAAATCTTTGATGCTTGTGTTTCCACCGCAACTGAAACGGGAATTGTGCTTCAAGCCACAAATTTCACTCCTGCTGACCCAACACTTCCACTCACATATCTTTCTGCAGAGGTGACACCAAACGCCACAGCAACGGTGACAGACCTTGTTGTTGAAAGGCTGGATAATGCACCAAATTATGCAAATGTGACAATGAATATAAGCGTTCCAATCACGATTACATACCGTGATGCAAATGGAGTTATTGGGACGGCAACTTCAACAATCACAATAAGCAAAGCGGTTGTTCTTTTTGTTCCTCAACCATCAGCAACACCAATCGACATCACTGCAAGCGTGCTGTTCTCCAGCCAAATTGGCACTTTCACTTCGCCAAACATCTTCACAGTGACTGCGTGCATTCAAGTTATCATTCGCGTGTCTGCCATTGTTGATGTGCTTGTGCCAAGTTATGGCTATCCTTGCCTTCCACCTTGTCAACAAGCGTGTGGCGCTCAATGCCCAGGTATTCAAGATTTGCCGACCTATCCAACTGCGGCAGGACCTATTCCAACAAGAATCACACAATTAAATCAAACCATTTAATGATAGAAAAGAGTGTATCAAAATTTTTAAAGATATGCTCTTTTTTATTTATCTTTTTCCTCTTTTTGTGATATACTCTATTTGAGGTTTATATGAACATTTGGAAGGAAATTGATAAAAAAAGAATAACACCAAAAGATTTTATGGCTTGCATTGAAATTCAGCAGGGTGATAAAACCAAGTATGAACTCGACAAGGAAACAGGCCTGCTTAGAATGGACAGGGTGCTTTACACCAGCACAAACTATCCAATGAACTACGGCTTTATTCCCTTGACGCTCAGCGAGGACGGCGACCCACTCGATGTTTTTGTTTTGTGCAGTCAGCCACTTGCAAGGCTCTGCCTTGTTAGGTGTTATCCTATTGGCGTGGTGACGATGATTGACAGAAAGGAGCGTGATGAAAAAATTATCGCCATACCTTTCGACGATCCACAATATAACACCTATCATGACATAAGCGAACTTCCAAGGCATATCTTTGATGAACTTAAACATTTCCTTTCAGTTTATAAACAGTTGGAAAATAAAGAAGTTCATGTGGAGAGATTGGAAAACTTTGAAAGTGCGCAAAAAGTGATTGGAAAAAGTTTAAAGAATTTTGAAAAAACAATGTGAGTTTCCAAGCAAAACATGCAGTTTAATCGTCAAACTTTTTAAATTTTTTAAAGAAAAAAGAGGAGAATCCTCTTTTTTTCTGCTTTCTTTATATTCCATATTTTGTTTTTAAGTTTGCATACTACACAACATCTTGAGGTGGTATGCAATGCGTTACTCTAAATTTTCCGCATAGAACATATTTTTGAATTTAACATTATTTTCAAAAAGTTCGTCAAAGGAACCAATATCTTCAATCTTTCCATTATCCAAGAAAAAGATTTTGTCAACATTTCTTATTGTTGAAAGGCGATGCGCCACAATGACGATTGTGCTTTGTCCTTTCAAATTGTCTATGGAATGTTTGATGTCCTCTTGCGCAAAATTGTCAAGCGAACTTGTGCTTTCGTCGAAGATGATTATCGGCGAATTTCTAAGAAGCGCTCTTGCGATTGCGAGGCGTTGTTTTTGACCACCTGAAAGTTTAATTCCGCTTTCGCCAACTTTGCTGTCGATGCCTTTTTTTAGTGAGGAAATGAAGTCTTTAAGTGATGCTTTTTCAATTGCGCTTTCAATTTCTTCGTCGGTTGCATCTTTCTTTGCAAGAAGTAAGTTTTCTTTAATGGTCATGTCGAAGATGTATGGAAATTGGTTGACAAGAGAAATGGAGTCTCTTAAAGTTTCTTTGTCAAGGTCGTTTATGTTTACGCCATCAATCAAAACTTCTCCGCCGTTCACTTCATACATTTTCGACATCAAATTCAAGATTGTCGATTTTCCAGAGCCAGATTTTCCCACAAACGCCACAGTGGTGTTAGGTTCAATTTTAAAGGAAAGATTGTCAAAAATTTTGTTTTCGTTTTCCACTTTACGCTTTTCATTTTTCTTCTTTTTCCAATCTTTTGGACTGAGATATTTTTCGTTGTCTATTTGCTCGTATTCTATATATGAATATTCCACATTTTTAAATTCGATTTTGCCTTTAACTTCATCTAAGTGCACATTGCCGAATTTTTCGCAAACATAGTCGGAACTGTTGAACAGTGCAAACATTCTGTCTGTACTAATTTTAACTTCCAAAAAGATATCCATAATTCTTCCAATTGACCACACAAATGAATATAGGCTATTATTATTTGAGTAGATTATCATAAATGAGGCGACGGTTAAGAGGGAAATATCAATCATGTAAACGCCAAGAATTAAGATTAAAATTCCACAAATTTCAATTATCACATTTCTAAGAGAAAATAGGTTTGTATCTTTAATTTCAAAGTTATAGGTCGCTTTTTTGTAGTCCGCATAATATTCTTTGGAAATTTCGCTTAACTTATCCTCTAGTCCAAGCGATTTAACATCTTTTTCACTTCTCACAATTTCATTGGTTAGCGAATATATCTTATCACTTTTTCGGCGCATGATGAATTTGTTCTTTCGATTTATCTTTCTTCTAAATGTTTCAATAATCATGGAAACTGCTATCACCAAAACAACACCAAGCCCAACAAAAATGTTGAGAGTGGAAATGTAAACAATCATAACAAGCGAGGTCACAATGTCAGTGATAATATCCACAAGATTGGACAAATTTATAACCACAACTTCTGGGTCGTTAACAATTCTTCTAACAAATTCACCAGATTCGTGATTTGCATAGGTTGTGGAGTTAAGTTTGAACGCTTGTTTTGCTAAGTCTAAATTTAAGTCTGCCATGATTTTGTTGGCGTATTTTTGATAGATAATGTTAGTTAGATACCAATTCAGCCTTTTCAAAAACACAATGCCCGCAATGAATAACAGGGTGTAGATAGCCTCGCGATAAAGAGAAAGGGTGATGTATTCAATCGCTTTTGCAAAGTATATTGTTTGCAAAACTGTGCAAGCACCAGACACGAGATAAACGAGAATATACATCGATATTCCAAATTTATACTTTCCTAGATATAAAGTAAGCGATTTCTTTTCTTTCTTGTTTTGCATAAAAAAACCTCCGTAATTGTTTTTTTCATACGAAGGATTAAGTTTTGCCTTAGTTATTTAATTGTGTTAGACAGATTTCAACACAAATTTTATCTTATATACGCAAAAGAAAAACCATTCGTATGATTTAATTTTGTTCTGTAAACTGTTTGATTAAGCATTTTTTTGGTTCTCCTTTTGTTAAATTTTTTCTAGGTTGGAACAAAAACAACCTTTCGACTTTTTCAGTATATTATAATTCTATTTAGGTTGTCAATAGTTTTTTAAATTTTATTTTAAAATTATTATTTTTTTATGAAATAGGATAAACATTTTATATTTTAACATTAGTTAAATATAAAACTAAAACTTCAACAAAAATTTGGTAATATTTTGCTTGCGACAAAAAAATCTAAAAAAATTTTAAAATTTTTGGCAATATTAGTTGACAATTTTACCAAACTTGCATATAATAGTGTTAGCACTAAAAAGTCGAGAGTGCTAGCAACATGATAAAATCTGGGAGTTTATATGGAACTTTCTGAAAGAAAAATCAAGATTTTAAATATTGCTGTGGAGGAGTTTATCAAAGATTCCGCACCAATCACAAGTGGTTCGGTTAAAGATAAAACGGCACTGAATGTTTCCACTGCCACTTTAAGAAACGAACTTAATGCACTTGAGGCGATGGGGTTTTTGAAGCAACTTCACACTTCTGGCGGGCGTATTCCAACGGCGCAAGGCTATCGCTTTTATGTGGAAAATCTTTTGAAAGATGTTAAAGCCACAAACAAGGAACTGGAAGAAATTAAAAGTGTGATTGAAAACAGGACCCAAAGTTTGTCGGAGATGATTGGAAAGATTGCAAAGCTAATTTCTAAGGCCACAAACTATCCAACTGTTGTTATGATGAATGGTATTGAAAATTTGGTGCTTTCTGAATTCAAAATCATTCCGCTTTTAGATGAAAAATGCATGGTTTTAATCGGCACAAACTATGGCTACATCTCAAACACGATGGACTTTTCGGCAACCATGGAAAATTGCCAAGACGCGTCAAACTATCTCACCAAATATTTCAAGGGCGAAACAATGGGCTTTTTGCTTGAAAATATAGATGAATACATGAAAGGCATGAATGGCGAGATTGAGGCTTTTCAAGAAGTGGTCAACAACATCATCAAGGGCTTAACCAAAATGAATAGGCAAAAACTTTTGAATGCTGAGGGTGCTATGGACCTTGTGGAACGTGAGGAAGATTTCAATGAAACCAAAAAAATCATGAAACTACTTCGCGATGAAGATGAACTTATTGAAGTTTTGGATAAGACTGACGACAAGATTTCTGCCGATGTTGGAGAAAAAGGCGTTTCGGTTGTGAAAGCACCAATCTTGGTGGGAGGAAACAAACTTGCTTCGATTGGAGTTATCGGCCCACAGAAAATGGATTATTCTGGAATTGCATCCGCTTTGAAAGTTGTTATTGATGAACTTAATAAGCGAAATGAATAAGGAGGACAATGTTGGAAAAGAAGAAAAAAGAAGAAAAAGTGCAAGAAGAAACAAGTTGCGAATGTGAAAACAAAGAACCTTGCAACTGCGACGAGCATTGCGAATGTGAAAATTGCAACTGCGAGGAAAGTCATTGCGAGGAAGAATGTAAGTGTGGTCAGGCAGAAGAAAAAGCACAGGAATACTTGCAACTTGCACAGCGAATTCAAGCAGAGTTTGAAAACTACCGTAGGCGCATGGCGGATGAACTTGTGCTTAAAAAGCAAGAGGGAATTGTCAGTGTTATCAATGTGTTTTTGCCATGTCTTGACACCTTTAAAGAGGCTAAGAAAAGCATAACTGATGAAAAGGTTTTAGAGGGCGTGAACATGATTGAACAGAAAATATACTCTGCCTTAGACACTTTGAAAGTGGAAAAAATTGAAACTGTTGGGAAGAAATTTGACCCAAACTTACATGACGTTATTGCAGTTATGCATGACGACAAACAAGAAGAAGATATCATCTTGGATGAATACCAAGCAGGATATACGTATAACGGTAAAGTTATAAGATACTCAAAAGTTATTGTGAATAAAAGGGAGGTTAAATAATTATGAGTAAAATTATCGGTATTGACTTAGGAACAACAAATTCTTGTGTTGCGGTTATGGAAGGCGGAAAACCAACCGTTATCCCAAACGCTGAGGGCGACAGAACAACACCATCAGTTGTTGCATACACAAAAGACGGAGAAAGACTTGTTGGTAAAGTGGCAAAGCGTCAAGCAATCGTTAACCACGAAAACACAGTTATCTCCATTAAAAGAGAGATGGGCACAAACTATAAGGCAAAATTAAACGGAAAGGAATATTCTCCACAAGAGATTTCCGCTATGATTTTGTCGAAACTTAAACAGGACGCTGAAAGTTATTTAGGAGAAAAAGTGACACAAGCGGTTATCACAGTTCCTGCATACTTCAACGACAGCCAACGCCAAGCAACAAAGGATGCTGGCAGAATTGCTGGGCTTGATGTTTTAAGAATTATCAACGAACCAACTGCCGCTGCACTTGCTTATGGCCTTGACAAAGGAGAAAACAAGAATCAAAAGATTTTGGTTTATGACCTTGGTGGCGGAACGTTCGATGTTTCCATTTTGGAAATTGGCGACAATGTGTTTGAAGTTTTATCCACAAACGGCAACACTCGTCTTGGTGGCGATGACTTCGATAACAGAATTATTGATTTCTTAGTGGAAGAATTTAAATCTCAAAATGCTGGCATGGATTTATCGAAAGATAAACTTGCTCTTCAAAGATTGAAAGAAGCTGCAGAAAAAGCAAAAATTGACCTTTCTGCAACTCCAAAAACCACCATTTCTTTGCCATTTATTACAGCTGACGCAAATGGCCCTAAACACTTGGAAGTGGAACTTACAAGGGCTAAGTTTGATATGCTAACAGAGGACCTTGTTAAAGAAACCACAGACTGCGTGGAAAAAGCACTTAAAGACGCAAATCTCACAAAAGACCAAATCGACAAAGTTATTTTGGTTGGTGGTTCAACAAGAATTCCAGCTGTTCAAGATGCAGTTAAAAACTTCACTGGAAAAGAACCATACAAGGGCATTAACCCAGATGAATGTGTGGCTATCGGTGCTGCCATTCAAGCGGGCGTGCTTGCTGGAGATGTGAAAGATGTTCTTCTTCTTGATGTCACACCACTTTCACTTGGCATTGAAACCTTGGGCGGAGTGTTCACAAAACTTATTGAAAGAAACACCACAATCCCAACAAGAAAGAGTCAAATCTTCTCAACCGCTGTGGACAATCAACCAGGCGTTGACATCCATGTTCTTCAAGGCGAAAGAGAATTTGCAGCACAAAACAAAACTCTTGGAAGATTTCAATTAACCGACATTCCACCAGCACCAAGAGGCGTTCCACAAATTGAAGTGACATTCGATATTGATGCCAACGGAATTGTTAAGGTTTCGGCTAAAGACCTTGGAACAAACAAGGAACAAAACATCACAATCACTGCTTCCACAAACCTCAAAGAAGAGGATATTCAAAAGGCTATCAAAGAGGCTGAGGAACACGCTGAGGAAGACAGAAAACACAAGGAACTTGTGGAAACCAAGAACCAAGCCGACAACCTTGTTTACGGCTTAGAAAAACTCATTAAAGACAATGGCGATAAACTTAACGAAGAGGATAAGACCAAACTTCAAGAGGCAATCGACAAGGCTAAGAAAGAGTTTGAAAGTGAAGATATTGAGGTTGTTAAGAAAGCGATTGACGAACTCACAACTGCATCAAATGGCATAGTTTCAAAGATGTATCAATCGGCAAATCCAAACGGCGCAACTGACGCTGGCAATGCTGGAAATAACGCAAACAACAATAACAACAATAACGGCGAAGACCCAGTTGTTGATGTTGACTAATCAAAATGCTTTTCAAATTGCAATGTTTTTTGTTAAGAATTTAATATTTCAACAAACTTTCATTAAAGGAGCAATATGAACTCGGAAGAATATTTAGGAAAAACTATTAAAGTGGTTATTGACAGGAAAATGGGTTCAAAACATCCAAAACACGGTTTTGTGTATCCAATTAATTATGGATATATTCCAAACACAATTTCAGGTGATGGAGAGGAATTGGATGCGTATGTTCTTGGCGAGTTCACTCCACTTGAAAGTTTTACTGGAATTGTGAAAGCAATAATCCACAGAACAAATGACAACGACGATAAACTTGTTGTTATGCGTGAAGATAAAAACTACACTGATGAGCAAATTAAGGCTCTTACGGAATTTCAAGAACGATTTTTTAAAAGTGAAATTATAAGACAAAATTCTCATGGTTGTGAAAAAGTAAAATAATTAAAACTAATGTGAGGAGTTTTTATGAGTGGCAAAATTTTTGTGGAAGTCAAGAAGCAAACGGAACTTATGGGCGTTTGTTTAAGGCTTTCTGACTACAAAAATAGGTATCCATTTTTAGCTAAAGATTTAAAGAATTATCCTTATCTTGACGAGGTTAATGAATACTTCATAAAGTTTTCTTCTCATAAGGCAATTCAAACATTAAATGAAGTTATTAAATTAGGCTTTTCCTATGATGCCCCTTACGCAATTATTCTTTATGTGGATGATGATTGGAATTTTCACGGACAAAACAATTATCCTTTTGTTGACAGATTGAAAAAATCTCCATTAGTTTTAAAATTTATGGAAGAATTAAAAGATTTTATTAAAGAAACCAAGTTTGAGGAATTTTTTGCAAAGCATAAAAATTATTACGAAGAAGAAATCAAGAACTTTAATGAAAGTATGCCACTTGATGATATTCTTCCATATATGAGAAAATTTTTCCATAAAGATTTTGATGAAAACGAATTTCATGTGGTTTTGGCACTTCTTTCAACAGGTGGAGGGTATGGTCGCAATGATTTTAGTTTAAAAAATTTTTATTGCGTAGAAAGCAAAAGGCAAAAAAATGGTGGTGAGGCAAACAAAAAGTGGGGAATTAACACTGCTACAGGGCGTTCGCATTACTTACATGAATTTTGTCATCCCATTGTCAATCCTGAGTCTGATAAAAATTTAGATAAAGTTGAAAAGCCTGATATGCCAAAAGAAGAATACGAAAGACTGTGTGCAAGTGCTTATCCTAGTTTTTATTCTATCGTAAATGAATATATCATAAGAGGAATTCAACTTTGCTATATTCAAGATTGTAAAGAGGATGTTCAAGATTTTCTTGCATTAAACGAAAGACTTGGTTTTAATAAAATAGTTTTAATGGACTTAGCAAAAAGATTAAATAAATTTAAAGATTCAAACCAAAAGTTTGAAGATGAATATGTGGATATTGCAAACACGATTGCAAAATCTTATAATGAAATGAATAAAGGGAAAAATTATGGCGAATAAGGATTATTATCAAGTTTTAGGAGTGGATAAGAATGCGAGTGCGGATGAAATTAAGTCAGCATATCGTAGGCTCGCCAAAAAATATCACCCTGACCTTAATAAAGCCCCAGAAGCCGCTGAGAAGTTCAAGGAAATCAATGAGGCGTATGAAGTTTTAGGCGACGATAAAAAGCGCGCTAACTACGACCAATTTGGCTCTGCTGACGGCCCACAATTCTCAAATGCTGGTGGCGGAGGTTTCTCTGATTTCTTCGGCGGTGGCTTTGGAGGCGGTTTCGGCGGAGGATTTTCCGATATTTTCTCTGACATTTTTTCCGCTTTTGGAGGAGAAAGGCGTTCGCGCGTGTCGGAGAGAGGAGAGGATATTAATCTTGCTATGAAACTTAGTTTTGAAGAAGCCATATTTGGCGTGAATAAAACAATCACTGTTTCCAAAATTCAAACTTGTTCCGATTGCTCTGGAACTGGTGCGAAAAACGGAACAGCATTTTCCACTTGCCCTGATTGCCGAGGTGTTGGGCGTGTTAGAATTCAACAAAACACCATGTTCGGCACAACGATTAGGGAGGCAAATTGCCCTAAGTGCGGTGGAACTGGAAAGATTATTAAAGATAAATGTGCAACTTGTGGTGGCAAGGGATACAAGCGTGTGCAGAGTCAAATCACAGTTAAAATTCCAGCGGGTATTGACGACGGTCAAACTGTTCGTATGCGTGGCGAGGGTAATGCTCCACTTGGCAAAGGCATTAACGGCGATTTGAACATAAGAATCAGCGTTGCACCGCACAAATTGTTTAAGCGTGACGGCATGAACCTGTCCTATGACCTCTATGTGCCATTCACAACCCTTCTTCTTGGTGGAAAAGTGGATGTTGCTCTTCCAAAAGGCAAATTCGCGCTTGACATTAAGGAAAGAACGCCAAGTGGCACAATTATGCGCATCAAAGGAAAGGGTGTTAAGGCACTTAATAAGGAAAGTTACGGCGACCTCCTCATCACGCTGAAAAGCGAACCACCAAAATCGCTTACGGCGTCGCAGAAGGAATTGTTGCAAAAACTTTCCAACTCCTTTTCGGAAAGCGATTTTCCAAAATACAAAGATTTCAAAAAGAGCAATTTATAACGCTCTTTTTTCTTTTTTCTTAAAAATTGCTTGAAAAAAAGATAATATTGTTGTAAAATAACATCGAGGAGAAAATATGAGAAGATTTTTTGGTGAAAAAAATGGCGATAAAATTGTGATTAAAGGGGATGAGTATAACCATTTGAAAAATGTTTTGCGTCTTAAAGTGGGCGCAGAGGTTTTGGTTAGCGTCAACACCCCTGTGGAATATGTTTGCGAAATTGTTTCGCTTGGCAAAAACGGCGCAACTTGCAAGATAAATGGCGAGCATGAATGTGTGGGAAATCCGAATAAGGACATCACTCTTTTTCAGGCTATCACAAAAGGGCCTAAGTTTGAGTTCATCGTGCAGAAAGCAACCGAAATTGGAATTACAAGGGTTATTCCTTTTGTCAGCGACTTTGTGATTGCAAAAGTTAGCGAGCATAAAAAGGATAGGCTGGATGGCATCATTGAAAACGCTTGCAAGCAATGCGAAAGAACAATTAAAACCATTGTGGAAGATGTGGAAACGGTTGACAGCATAATCGAAAAATTTAAGGACTACGACATTGTGCTTTTTGCCAATGAACGCACTGATGTTGGTAAGGAAATCACTAAACTTACGAAATACAAAAAGATTGGCATCATCGTTGGCTCTGAGGGCGGTTTTTCGCAGAGAGAAAAAGAGAGATTTATTGATGCTGGCACAGTTTCCGTGTCACTTGGTAGAAGAATTTTGCGTTGCGAAACGGCATCTGTTGCCATGATGAGCATGGTGTCGATTATGAGTGGAAACTAAGATGAAAATTGCGGTTATAACACTTGGTTGCAAAGTTAATAAATATGAGAGCGATGCTCTCATTTTTACTCTGCGTAATTCTGGCAACGAGGCGACGGATAAGTTGGAGTTTGCAGACGCTTACATAATCAACACCTGCGCTGTCACAAACGAGGCGGAAAAAAAGGGTAGACAGATGATTGAGCGTTGCAGAAAATTTAACAAAAATGCCAAAATTTTTGTGATTGGTTGTGCAAGTCAAAACAGACCCGCTCAGTTTCAAGATAAGGGCGTCACATATCTTCAAGGCGTGGCAAACAAAATGGAAATTTTAAACCACTTAAATGAAACTGGAAATGAACTTTATCCACTTCCAGAAAATTATGAAAACAATATGTTTTCTGCACAAACCTTGTCACGAGCGTTCATAAAGGTGCAAGACGGATGCAACAATTTTTGCACATATTGCATAATTCCATATCTTCGCGGAAGAAGCCGTTCAAGAGATATGCAAAGCGTGGTGGAGGAAGTGGGGAAACTGCCAAACAGCGTGAAAGAGGTTGTGCTTGTTGGCATTGATGTTTCAAGTTATGAGCAGAATGGCAAAAAGGCGCTTATAGACCTACTTGAAAAGTTAGATAAGTTTAATTTGCGTTTGAGGCTTTCTTCCATGGAAGATAATTTGGTGGATGAAGATTTTGTTTTACGCTTAAGCAAACTCAAAAACTTTTGCCCGCATTTTCATTTATCACTTCAAAGTGGAAGCGATGAAGTTTTGAAAAAGATGAACAGAAAATACACCACAGCGCAGTTTTTAAATTCCGTGAACCTAATTAGAAAATACTTTCCACTTGCTGGCATCACAACCGATGTTATTGTGGGCTTTCCAACTGAAACAGAGGAGAATTTTTTGGAAACGGTGGAGTTTGTGAAGAAAGTTGAGTTTTCCAATCTTCACATCTTCCCTTACTCTAAGCGTGACGGCACGGTGGCGTCGAAACTTTATAAGGACCTTCCAAAACAAGTTAAAATGGCAAGGTGGAAGAGGTTAGAAGAGGTGGCAGAAAAGTTGAAATCCGATTTCATTCAAAAGAACACAACTTTTGAAGTTTTGATTGAGGAAGAAGAGGACGGCTATTTTGTTGGATACAGCAAAAACTACATAAGGTGCTATTTCAAAGGCAATTTTCACGCTGGCGACATTGTGAAAGGAAAACTTAAACAACCATTTAAAAACGGCGCTTTGTGTGAAATTTAAGAAAAACACTTGACAAACGTGTTAAAAATGCTTATAATATCATAAGTATACTGAAAATGAAAGGTGGTGAGAAAGTTGACAACAGTCAAGGTTGGCGAGAACGAGTCTCTTGAAAGCGCGCTTAAAAGATTTAAAAGAAAATGCCAAAAAGACGGCATTATTGGCGATATAAGAAAGAAAGAAGCATATGAAAAGCCAAGCGTTAAAAGAAAGAAAAAAAGCGAAGCAGCAAGAAAGAGAGCAAGAAAAAGAGGATAAAAAATCGGACAAATAAGTCCGATTTTTTTAATCAAATTTGATAAATTTTGCGGTTGGTGGTTTTTGAGTGAACAGAGAGGAAACAAATTCCAAAACAAAGGTTATCAAGGCGATTTCGTCGCTGTTTGTTTGATGTTCCAGTGCCAAAATACAGTTGACCAAATCAAGTTTTTGTTTTTCAGAAAAATGAGAAAAAATTTCATCTTTCACAACTTCTTTTTTAGGCTTTGTTTTTTTGTATTCATTGTGGATGATTTCAACAATGTTAATATTAAAATTTTTCATAAGCACTTCCTTTTCTTAAATTATATCATCCATTATACTGAATGTCAAGCAAATTATCCATAAAAGTGGATATAATTTTAATATGAGAGAATTTGCTTGGCGCTTAAAGAATTTAAGGCAAGAGGAAAATTTGTCATTTGAAAAATTATCCAAATTGACAGGTTTAAGTTCCTCTGTTTTATGCAACTATGAAAAAGG
>ERZ1643247.1001-NODE-1001-length-29160-cov-4.963305_pt1 | contig 29160 bp, 30 predicted proteins | sample MGYA00579264_ERZ1643247 | MGnify/ENA primary metagenome ERZ1643247 (study PRJEB29033, sample SAMEA4952262) | chicken gut metagenome | biome: Broiler Chicken; feature: Gastrointestinal Tract; material: Caecum | place: Ireland | collected 2018 | study: Broiler... | reverse complement strand
TGTGTTATCTTGTTCATAGCGAATAGGGTGACACCTGCCTTTTGGTTTTGTCTGGACAACTCTACCTTAACACAGGTCACTCCTATTCGCTATTTATTTCTTTGATTTGTTACACATCATTGTAACACCTACACATGCGAAAGACCTTGACAGATAACAGGAAACGATTTATAATTTGTTAGTAAAACTAATTAAATGAAGCGGTATGGGAACGATTGAAATGAGCCTGTTTGAAAAAGAGTTAAATGATTTGCTGGTCCAGGTTTATCGCTCCATCGGGCAGATGGAAGAGCAGATGGTCCGCATGTCGCGCCACATGAATCTGTCAATCAGTGAAATCCATCTGCTGGAAGCGGTTGGAGAAGCATCCGAAGACGGGGAAGGGCCCACAGTGAGTGAGCTTTCTGAACGGCTGCGCATTAGCCCGCCTTCCGTGACGGCAGCCATCAATAAGCTGGTAACCAAGGGCTATGTCGAAAAGGAAAAAAGCCGGAAGGACGGCAGAATGGTGCACATCACACTGACCAAAATGGGGCAGAAGGCCAACTTGGCGCACCGCTATTTCCATCTTCGCATGGTTCATTCCATTTCCAAGGATTTGACGGAGGAAGAGCAGGCGGCCATGCTGAAGGGAATGCAAAAATTAAATGAATTTTTTTCTTTAAAAATTCACAGAAACGAGGAGAAGCTATGAGTTTTCGAATCATTGGAACAGGCAGCGCTTTGCCGGCCTGCCGGATCACGAACGACGATCTTTCAAACCTTGTCGACACGAGCGACGAGTGGATCACTACGCGGACAGGCATTCGGGAGCGCCCCATTCTCACCACGGAATCTGTCACGGAGATTGCTGTAGCTGCGGCCCGCAATGCGCTTGAAAACAGCGGGATTTCACCGGCAGATTTAGGTTACATCGTCTGCCCTACACTGGGCGGGGATTACATGACTCCCAGCTTGGCCTGCGTCGTGCAGATGGAGCTGCAGGCGAATTGTCCCGCCGTCGATGTGAACGGCGCCTGCAGCGGATTCCTCTATGCGCTTGATGTGGCAGACGGCATTTTTGCGCGGGGAAAAGCGCGCTATGTGCTTGTCCTTGCGGCGGAACGGCTCAGCCGGATTCTTGACTGGTCGGATCGCAGCACCTGTGTCCTGTTTGGCGATGCTGCCGCGGCAGTCGTGCTGGAGGCCGGGGATGCGCTGCATTATCTCGAGGTGACGGCGCGCGGCAATCTCTGCCTCGCTTCTCCGCTTGCCCCGGGCAGCTGCCCGTATACGGAACCGGACACCCGCAAGCCCGGCCTGCTGATGAAAAACCGAGAGGTTTACGCATTTGCCGTGAACACCATCAGCAGCAGCCTGAAAAAGGCGGCGGAGGAGACGGGGATTTCAATGGAAGAAACGGATTATTTCTTCCTTCATCAGGCAAATCTTCGCATTATCGAAACAGCGCGCAAAAAATTGGGCCTGCCGGAAGAAAAATTCCCTGTCAACATTCAGAAATACGGAAATACGTCCTCTGCAAGTATTCCGCTTTTGCTCGATGAATGGAACAGGGCGGGAAAATTGAAAAAAGGGCAGCACCTCGTGCTCTGTGCGTTTGGCGCCGGTCTTACCACGGGCCTGGCCGCACTGGATTGGGACATCTGAACCGGATCGAAATCTCCCAGCGGCAAATCGCGCTGCTATGCCGGCAGGTTTTCAAACATAACACAAAAAGGAGAACAATGTAATGACGAATCTGGAAAAGCTTGAAAAGATTTTTATGGAGTACAAGGATGATCTGGAGTCCGGTAGACTGCGGGAAGACACCACGTTCGAGGAACTGAACTTTGATTCCCTTGACGTTGTGGACCTCATTATGGCATGCGAAGACGAATTTGGCGTGACCATCGGGGAAGATCAGGAACTCAAAATGGTGGGCGATCTCCTGAAAATTATAGATGAAGCGGAGGAAAATTGACATGCTGCAGTCTCCTATCTGTGAAAAACTCGGCATCACGTATCCCGTGTTTCAGGGCGGCATGGCGTGGATTGCCGATGCCAACCTGGCGGCGGCTGTGAGCAACGGCGGCGGCCTCGGCATCATTTCGGCCATGAATGCAAATGCAGAATGGCTGCGCGGCCAGATTCGCCATGCCAAGGAATTGACGGACCGCCCGTTTGGCGTGAACATCATGCTCATGAGCCCGTTTGCGGACGACGTGGCAAAGGTGGTTGTCGAAGAAGGCGTCCAGGTTGTGACAACCGGCGCGGGCAACCCGGGAAAATACATGGCAGCGTGGAAAGAGGCTAATGTGAAAGTTGTTCCCGTGGTGGCCAGTGTTGGTCTGGCACGCATGATGGAGCGTGCCGGTGCGACCGCCGTCGTGGCGGAAGGCACGGAGAGCGGCGGCCATATCGGTGAGCTGACGACGATGACGCTTGTGCCGCAGGTATGCAGCGCCGTGCAGATCCCCGTCATAGCAGCGGGCGGCATTGCGGATGGCCGCGGTGTGGCGGCGTCCTTCATGCTGGGTGCCTGCGGTGTGCAAGTCGGCACACGCTTTCTTGTTGCAAAAGAATGCGGCGTGCACCAGAATTACAAGGATAAGGTGCTCAAGGCAAAGGACATTGACACCATCGCTACGGGCAGAAGACTCGGTCATCCGGTACGCAGCCTGAAAACGCGTTTCAGCCGCGAGTACATGAAGAAAGAGTATGATCCCTCCGTCACGTCTGAGGAGCTGGAAGCCCTCGGTGTCGGCGCACTTCGGAAGGCCGCGGTGGACGGCAATGAGAGGGAGGGGTGCTTCCTGGCCGGACAGATTGCTGGCCTTGTCAACAAGGAAGAGCCTGCGGCAGACATCGTCCGAGAGCTCTGTGAAGAGGCTGAAATGCTGCTGAAGGGAGCTTCGAAATGGGTAAAATAGCTTTTTTGTTTGCCGGCCAGGGCGCACAGTATCCCGGCATGGGCAAATCTCTGGAGGAAGCCAGTCCCCGGGCAAAGGCTCTGTTTGAGCTGGCGGACACTGTTCGGCCCGGCACCTCCGCCCAATGCTTTTCCGGCACGCAGGAGGAGTTGACGGAAACGAAGAACACGCAGCCTTGCGTGTATCTTGTCGATCTTGCCGCTGCGTATGCGCTGGAGGAGCAGGGCGTTCATGCGGATGTGGCTGCCGGTTTCTCGCTCGGCGAGATGGCGGCCCTCACGTTTGCCGGCGCGTTTTCTGATGCAGACGGCTTCTCTCTTGTGTGCCGTCGCGGTGAGCTGATGCAGCAGGCTTCCGAGAAGCATCCCGGTGCGATGGCAGCCGTCCTGAAACTGGACGACGAGACGGTGGAACGTCTCTGCGCAGATTTCCCGGACGTTTTCCCGGTGAATTACAACTGCACAGGCCAGCTTGTGGTGGCAGGCGGAAAAGAGAATTTGATTCGCTTCTGCGATCTGGCGGCACAGGCGGGCGGCCGCGCCAAAATGCTCGCCGTGGGGGGCGGCTTTCACAGCCCGTTCATGGAGGAGGCTTCCGCGGCTTTCCTCACGGAATTGAACCGTGTGGGCGTGAAAGCCCCGCGCCTTCCTGTTTACTGCAACCGTGCAGCCAAGCCGTATGCGGAACAGCGGGAAACGGTTCTGGCAGAGCAGATGAAAAATCCGGTCCTCTGGCGCAAAACCATTGAAGCAATGGCGGAGGACGGTGTCGGCTGCTTTATCGAAGTGGGTCCCGGAAAGACGCTTTCCGGGCTTGTGAAGCGCATTCTTCCCCATGCACAGATTTTGCGTGTGGACGATGCGGAAACGCTGCGGCAAACAGTAGAAACCCTCAAAGAATCAGGAGGTCTTCATGAAAACGCTTAACAATCAGACGGCGCTCGTCACCGGCGGATCCAGGGGCATTGGCCGCGCCATCGCGCTTGCCATGGCAGAAGAGGGCGCAAATGTGGCTATCCTCTATGCGGGCAACGAAACGGCTGCCGCGCAAACGGTTCAGGAAGCGGAAGCGTTCGGCGTTAAGGCTCTCTCCTATCGATGCGACGTATCTTCCGAGCAGGCCGTGAAAGAGACAGTGGATCAGGTGCTGAAAGATTTTGGCCGGGTAGATATCCTGGTGAACAATGCCGGCATTGTTCGGGATGGGTTCCTGCTTTCCATGAAAGAGGAAGCGTTTGACGATGTCATCAACACCAATCTCAAGGGCGCCTTCCATCTGATTCGCCAGCTGTATTCCCATATGATGAGAAGAAAGTCCGGCCGTATCATCAACATCAGTTCCATTGTCGGATTGAATGGAAATGCGGCGCAGGCGAACTATGCCGCTGCCAAGGCAGGTATCATTGGTCTCACAAAGAGCACGGCCAAGGAACTGGCGGCGCGCGGCGTGACTTGCAATGCTATTGCACCGGGATTCATTCATTCCGATATGACGGATGCCATGCCGGAAAAAGCACGGGACGCCATTTCGTCTCAGATTCCGATGAAGCGGGTAGGGCAGCCCCAGGATGTTGCCGCTCTGGCCGTTTTCCTTGCCGGCCCCGGCGCGTCTTATATCACCGGCGAGGTGATCCGTGTAGACGGCGGGCTTGCCATGTGAGCAGAGCATAAGAAAGGACAGCACGATATGAGAAGAGTAGTTGTGACCGGGATGGGGGCCGTCACCCCAGTCGGCAATCACCTGGAAGAATATTGGGAGTCTCTCGTGAACGGTGTGTGCGGGATCGGGCCTATCACCCGTTTTGACACATCAGAAAAAAAGGTTAAGCTTGCCGCGGAGGTCAAGAATTTTGATCCGCTCGAGTATTTTGAAAAGAGCGAGCTGAGAAAGACGGATCTCTTCGTGCAGTATGCGGTAGCCGCATCCGAACAGGCTATGCGCGATAGCGGGTTGGAGGGACAGATCGATCCGGAACGCTTCGGTGTATACATCGGCAGCGGCATCGGCGGTATTTTAACCACAACGGAAAACAGCGATAAACTTTGCAAAGGCGGGAAACGCGTCTCTCCGTTCATGGTCCCCATGATGATTTTGAATATGGCTTCCGGCACAGTTTCCATTCGCTTCAAGGCGAAGGGGCCGACGCTGCCTGTTGTCACGGCCTGTGCCACTTCCACGCATGCCATCGGAGAGGCATACCGCGCCATCCGGCACGGATATGCGGACGCGATCCTTGCCGGCGGCAGCGAGGCAGCCGTATGTGAGCTGACGCTGGCAGGCTTTACAAGCTGCATGGCGCTTTCCACCAACCCGGATCCGAAAACGGCTTGTCGCCCGTTTGATAAGGACAGGGACGGCTTCGTGATGGGTGAGGGTGCAGGCATCCTGGTGCTGGAAGAATATGGGCATGCCAAGGCGCGCGGCGCAAAGATTTATGGTGAGGTTTGCGGTTACGGGAACACGTCGGATGCTTATCATGTCACGGCTCCTGATCCGGAGGCGGGCGGCATCACGCGCGCCATCAAACTTGCGATGGAAGAGGCCGGTGTCACAGCCGACGAATACACCTATGTGAATGCGCACGGCACAAGTACACAGCTCAATGACAAGAGTGAGACGCGTGCCTTCCATCAGGCGTTTGGTGATGCTGCCAATAAAATCGTTATCAGCAGCACGAAGAGCATGACAGGTCATATGCTCGGCGCGGCTGGCGCTGTGGAAGCGATTGCCTGCCTGAAAGCGTTGGAGACGGGCCTTGTGCCGCCCACACTCGGACTTCAGGAGCCAGATGCGGATTGCGATTTGGATTATACGCCGGGAAAGGCCAGAAAAGTGGATGTACATACGGCCGTATCCACCAGCCTGGGCTTTGGCGGACACAACGGCTGCCTGGTGTTCCGCAAAGCAGAGGAGGCGTGAGAAATGGATTTGGAAGCGATCAAATTTCTTGCCAATCTAATGGAGGAAAAGGGGCTGACGTCGTTGGACATACATGACGGTGATCAGACCATTTCTTTGCAGCGGCAGGCTGCGCCCATGCCGTCGTTTGACTACGCACCGCCCGCGGCGCCTGCCATTGTGCCTCAGCAGGAACCGAAACAGGAGAGCGGAAAGAACGTGGGAGATGTGGTGAATTTTAACCATGTCACAGAGCTCAAGTCTCCCATGGTAGGCACGGTTTACGTCTCTCCTTCACCCGGTGCGGATCCCTATGTGAAAATAGGCGATAAAGTGAAGAAAGGGCAGGTACTCTGCCTGATTGAAGCGATGAAGCTGATGAACGAGTACACCGCTCCGCAGGACGGTGAGATTGTGGACATCAATATTCACGACGGCGACCTGGTTGAATACGGACAATGTTTGTTCACAATTTATTGAGTAGGAGAATGAGAGCATGGATCGAGAAGCAATTAAAAAACTCATTCCGCACAGAGAACCGATGCTTCTGGTTGACGAGGCTTCCGTGGAACCGGATCATACGGCCATCGGTCATTACACTGTTCGGGGCGACGAATGGTTTCTGCAGGGCCATTTCCCGGGAAATCCCGTCGTGCCGGGTGTTGTCCTCTGCGAAATAATGGGGCAGACGTGCTGTGTTCTTCTGGCAGATAAGATTAGCGGACGTACGCCCTATTTTACAGGCATTGATCGCGTGAAGTTCCGCAATCAGGTCCATCCGGGAGACACAATCGAAATGCACTGCTCTATCAAGCGAATGCTGCGAAATTTCTATTTTACGGAGTGCGCTGCTTATGTTAACGGCAAGCTTTGCGCAAGCGGCGAACTCAGCTTTGCGCTTGTGAAGTGAGAAAAAAGAAGGGAGGAGGAAGGCGCTGTGTTTTCGAAGATCTTGATTGCAAACCGCGGAGAAATCGCCGTGCGCATCATCCGCGCCTGCAAGGAGATGGGGATCATCACGGTTGCCGTGTTCAGCGAAGCGGATCGTGATGCCCTCCATGTCAGCCTGGCGGATGAAAGCATCTGTATCGGTCCTGCCCGTGTGCAGGACAGCTATCTGAACATGACGGCTATTCTTTCTGCCGCCGTTGAGACGAAGGCGCAGGCCATTCATCCCGGATATGGCCTTTTGAGTGAGAATGCCCGGTTTGCTGAGCTCTGCGAGAAGTGCAACATCACTTTTATTGGGCCGTCTTCCCGTTTGATTTCCCTTTTAGGTGATAAGGATCAGGCTAAGCGGACCATGCGCGAGGCGGGAGTTCCGGTTGTGCCGGGCTGTGATCTGGTTCCAGATGTGGAAACGGCCAAACGCGAAGCGGAGAAAATTGGTTTTCCACTGCTTGTGAAAGCAAGGGCAGGCGGGGGTGGACGTGGCATTCGGCTGGTTCGTTCCTCTGACGAAGTGGAAAAGGCGTTCCTCGCTTCCTCGGCGGAGGCGGAGCTGGCTTTCGGCGACGGTTCATGCTATATGGAGCGGTTCCTCAAGCCCGTGAAGCATATAGAAGTGCAGGTTCTCTGTGATCACCATGGTCATGTCGTATGCCTTGGAGAACGCGACTGCTCCATTCAGAGAAAGAACCAGAAGCTTTTGGAGGAAAGCCCGTCTCCCTGTGTGACACCGGAGCTGCGGGAAAAGATGATGAAGGCCGCGGCAGATGTGGCGCGCGCCGTGCACTACGACAACGTCGGAACGATTGAATTCCTTGTGGACAAGGATCGCCATTTCTATTTCATGGAAATGAACACACGGCTGCAGGTGGAACACCCGGTGACAGAGCTCGTAACCGGCATTGATTTGGTCAAGTGGCAGATCCGCTCGGCTGCGGGGCTGGAATTGTCCTTTGGGCAGAAGGATATTGTGCTGCGCGGGAATTCCATTGAGTGCCGCATCAATGCGGAGGACCCGTCGCATGGGTTTGCGCCGAGCTGCGGAAAAATCAGCCTGCTTCACATTCCGGGCGGCCCATGGGTCCGGTTTGACACAGCGCTGTATCAGGACTATGTGGTGCCGCCATATTACGATTCCCTGCTCGGCAAGCTGATCGTGTGTGCACAGACGCGGGAGGAGGCGATCCGCAAAATGCGGGCTGCTCTTTGCGAGCTTGTCATCGAGGGCGTGAATCACACGGCAGATTTGCACCTGGATCTGCTGGAGGATCCCCGATTCCGCGACGGCACCTATACCACGGATTTTATGGAGAAAAGAGGGTAAGCTATGCTGAAAAAGGAAAACTTTAAGCAGAAGCGGAATCAGCTTGAAGGGTATAACCCTGCGCTGGATGAGCTTTCTCCCAATGTTCCGGATTCGCTCTTTGTCAAGTGTCCGCACTGCTCACATCTCACGCTTGGCGCTGAGTTGGATGAAAACCAGATGGTTTGTCCCAAATGCGGCTATCATATGCGCTTGCCCGCAAGAAAGAGGCTTTACAATCTCTGCGATGGCGGTACCTTTCAGGAATGGGATGCAGGTGTCTTCAGCAAGGATCCGCTTTCCTTTCCCGGCTACCAGGTGAAGGTAAAGAGCAGCCGGCTCAAGAGCCGGGAGATGTCTGCCGTGGTGACAGGCAGAGGCGAGGTGGGGAAGATATCCTGCGCGCTGTTTGCCATGGAAGGACAGTTTATGATGGGCAGCATGGATTCTGCCGTGGGCGAAAAAATTACGCGCGTGTTTGAACGGGCGTTGGAGACAAAGCTGCCGGTGATTGGCTTTACTGTTTCCGGTGGTGCCCGGATGCAGGAAGGCATTCTCTCCTTAATGCAGATGGCGAAGACGAGCGGAGCGGTCAAACGCCACAGTGATGCGGGGCTTCTGTATGTCACGGTGCTGACCAACCCCACAACAGGAGGCGTTACAGCAAGCTTTGCCATGGAGGGTGATATTCTCCTTGCAGAGCCCGGTGCGTTGATCGGCTTTGCCGGGCCTCGCGTGATTGAGCAGACCATGAGGCAGAAATTGCCGAAAGGGTTCCAGAGCGCGGAATTCCTGCTGGAAAAGGGATTCCTCGATGATGTTGTGCCCCGTTCTGAGCTCAAAGGCAGGCTGACGCAGATTTTGCGCCTGCACCAGGCAGAAAGAGAGGGCTGAACCGTGGCAGATGCGTTTAAAAAGCTCCAGCTGGCCAGAAAGAACGGCCGCCCGAGCGGGAAATATTACATCGATCACCTCCTGACGGATTTTGTTGAACTGCACGGCGATCGTCGCTTTGGGGATGACCCCGCCATTATTGCCGGGATCGGTATGCTCTGCGGTAAACCAATTACTGTTGTAGCGCATGAAAAGGGCGGAGATATCCGTGACAAGGCGCGCCGGAATTTTGGTTCTGCGCATCCGGAAGGCTATCGGAAGGCGCTGCGCCAGATGAAGCTGGCGGAAAAATTTCACCGCCCCGTCCTTTGCATTGTAGATACCGCCGGTGCGTATGCGGGGATCGGAGCCGAGGAGCGCGGCCAGGGGCAGGCGATTGCGGAAAATCTTATGGAAATGATGGCGCTGAAAACGCCGATTCTTTCTCTGTTTGTGGGGGAAGGAGGAAGCGGCGGCGCGCTTGCGCTGGCAGTCGCCAATGAGGTATGGATGCTGGAAAATGCTGTTTATTCGGTGATTAGTCCGGAAGGCTGCGCCAGTATTCTTTGGAAAGATGCGTCCAAGGTAAAGGATGCGTGCGCCTGCCTGAAAATGACAGCGGACGATCTGCTTTCTCTTGGCGTGGTTGAGCAGGTTATTCCGGAAACGGAAGAACTCTGCGCGGGGTTGAAGCAGAAACTCAGCGAAGCCTTTGCCCGGATGAATCGTCTTTCTCCTGAAGAACTGTGTGACCAGAGATACCAGCGGTTTCGCAGGTTGGGGGTGTTTGGGGAATGATCGCCCTTGTAACGGACAGCACAGCGTGTCTGACGCATGCAGAAGCGCGGGAATGGAACATCTATATTGTTCCGCATTCTTACCGGTTGGACGGGAATCTTTACACAGAGCTGTTTGAGGGCGAAAACGGCGCCTATGCCCCGGTCCTGCGGGGAAGCCGCCTTCGTTCCTCCATGCAGGCCTCAGAGGATCAGTTTTACTATGTGTTTCAAGCGCTGTTGCAGCGCGGCATGGATGTGCTGTGCACGGTGATTTCCTCTCGTCTCAGCGGGGCGTATTCTGCTGCCGTCAATGCCTCCCGAAGATTGGGCGGCCGTGTAGCAGTGGTGGATTCTCAATTAACGGCGGGCGGATTGTATTTGCTGCTTGCAAGTCTGCGCCAAAGCATTGATCAGGAGCATCTTTCACTGCATGAGGCTGCGTTGCGCTGCGAGTCCATTCGCCAGCATATCGGCGTGGCTTTCTCTGTTGAAAATATGGAAGCGCTCCGCAAAAGCCGGCGCCTGGGCCTGGTGCGGCAGTCAGTGGTTTCTATGCTGAATCGCCGCCCCGTCTTTCTTCTGCAGAAAGGTGCCATTACCAGCTTCGGATTGGCACGGGGCTGGAGGGAACGGCTGGAAAAGCTGATGGAATTCCTTCCGTCTAATGTAGAAAAAGTTGTCATTCAGTGCTTTGAAAAGAACCGGGATGCCGTTTCACTCGCGGCTGAGATCAAGCGCAGATTTTGTGCACCGCTGGTCCTGCTGCGGGAGATTGGCCCCGTTCTCAGCATTCATATTGGGGAAGACGCCATTGCGCTTTCCTGGGAAGAGAAAACGAAGTGAGAGAAAGGTTCGTTTTCTGAGAGCGATAAACTGAGGAGTATGCCGGGCGGATGGTTTTTGCCCGGCGGTTATACAATATTTTTCACCGGGGGAGAGCGTGCGGTTTTCCCTCGGCTTTTCTTTTGCGTACGGCCGCAGGGATGAGTTTTGCAATTGTCAAAGGAGGGGGTGCTTTGAGGGCGGGACTTCTTTTTGTTTTTGTTTCTTGTGTTTTAAAGCTTTTTGTAGTAAAATAACAACAAAAGCAAATTGGCACATTCTGGCAGGGAGGACTGTATGGGAAAAGCAAAGGTTTATTTCACAGATTTTCATGCGACGCCGGAGATGACGCTGCCGCAGAAACTGCGCCGGCTTGTGAAAAAGGCCGGCATTGACGAGCTGCCCGTGAAAGGCCATTTTACAGCCGTCAAGATCCACTTCGGAGAGCCGGGCAATCTGGCGTATTTGCGGCCGAATTATGCAAAGGTGATTGTGGATATTGTGAAGGAAAACGGGGGAAAGGTTTTCCTCACGGACTGCAACACGCTTTATGTGGGCGGCCGCAAAAATGCATTGGACCATCTGGATTCTGCCTACACAAACGGCTATAATCCGTTTACAACGGGCTGCCATATCATTATCGCTGATGGCTTGAAGGGCCTTGATGAGGAAAAAGTGCCGATCGAAGGCGGCGAATATGTGAAGGAAGCAAAGATTGGACAGGCTGTGATGGATGCGGATGTCTTCATTTCCCTCACGCATTTTAAGTGCCATGAAAACACGGGCTTTGGCGGCACTTTCAAGAATATTGGCATGGGTTGCGGTTCCCGTGCGGGCAAGATGGAAATGCACAGCGCCGGCAAACCGCATGTGCAGCAGGAACTGTGTGTAGGCTGCGGAATGTGCCAGCGTAATTGCGCACATTCTGCCATCACCATCACGAACCACAAAGCTTCCATCGATCACAACCGCTGCGTGGGCTGTGGGCGCTGCATCGGCGCTTGCCCGAAGGATGCTGTTGCGGCAGCAGGGGATGAGGTCAACGATATCCTGAATAAGAAAATGGTGGAATACGCAGCTGCTGTCCTGCGCAACAAGCCCTGCTTCCATATCAGTCTCATCTGTGATGTCTCTCCGTTCTGCGACTGCCACGCGGAGAACGATGTGCCGATCATTCCTGATGTCGGCATGCTGGCTTCCTTTGATCCGGTGGCTCTGGATTCTGCCTGTGCGGATCTGTGCAATGCGCAGCCAGCAATGCCCGGGTGCCGGATTGACGGCAATGCCGATGAAGATCATTTCCATGCCGCCCATCCCACCACAAACTGGCACAGTCTCATTGAACATGCGGAAAAAATGGGCCTCGGCACCAGCCAGTATGAGTTGATCCGGATTTAACCCCGCCCTTTTCAATGGAATACGAATGGGCAGGGCCATTTCAATGATTTCGCTTTCCTGTTTGAATTTTCCATAAAAATGACGAAAAAACGGGAAAGAAGCTGGACACTGTGTAAATATTCGGATTCCTGTTCGTTTTGGGCCGGTTTCATGTTGCAAAGCAACTTTGTTTGTGATATATTTAACATATGGTGTTCCGCTGTTTTTCCCCGGCTTTTCGGGCATGACATCCGGGAGGGAGGCAGCAGCAAAAACGGACCCTTCAGGCCGAAAGAAGGCTTGAACTATTTTTGAATGGAGGAACAAAAAATGTCCAGAACAATTGTGTTGGCAGGCGCTGTCCGTACGGCAATCGGCAAAATGGGTGGGGCTCTCTCTAATACCCCCGCCGCCACGCTGGGTTCCATCGTCATTAAGGAAGCTCTTTCCCGTGCAAATGTTGCGCCCGATCAGGTTGACGAAGTCCTCATGGGCTGCGTGCTTCAGGGCGCTCAGGGCCAGAACGTTGCTCGTCAGGCTGCTCTCAACGCTGGTCTTCCGATCGAGGTTCCCGCTCTGACTCTGAACAATGTTTGCGGTTCCGGCCTGAAGTGTGTCAATACGGCGGCTGCCATGATTGCTGCCGGCGAAGCCGATGTCATTGTGGCCGGCGGCATGGAGAACATGTCCATGGCTCCTTATGCACTCACGAAGGCCCGCTTTGGCTATCGCATGAACAACAGCACGATGATCGATACGATGGTGAACGACGCTCTGTGGGATGCGTTCAACAACTATCACATGGGCATCACGGCTGAAAATCTTGCTGAAAAGTATGGCCTCACCCGCGAGATGCAGGATGAGTTTGCCGCTAACAGCCAGCAGAAGTGCGAAAAGGCTCAGGCTGAAGGCCGCTTTGACGATGAGATCGTTCCCGTGCCGGTTAAGGTGAAGAAGGAAACCGTTATGTTTGCGAAGGACGAAGGCCCCCGTGCCGGTGTGACGAAGGAAAGCATTTCCAAGCTGCGCCCGGCCTTCAAGCCGGATGGCACTGTTACCGCCGCTAATGCTTCCGGTATCAATGACGGCGCTGCAGCTGTTGTTGTGATGACGGAAGAGAAGGCCAAGGAATTGGGTGTGAAGCCGATGGCGAAGTTTGTTGTCGGTGCTTCTGCCGGTGTGGATCCGGCTATCATGGGCATCGGCCCGGTTTATGCGACCCGCAAGGCTCTGGCCCGCTCCAACATGACGCTGGATCAGATTGACCTGATTGAAGCGAACGAAGCGTTTGCCGCTCAGTCCCTGGCTGTTGCCAAGGAGTTGAACTTTGATATGAGCAAGGTGAATGTCAACGGCGGTGCCATTGCTCTGGGCCATCCCGTTGGTGCTTCCGGCTGCCGCATTCTTGTCACCCTTCTGCATGAAATGCAGAGAAGAGATGACGTCAAGACTGGTCTTGCCACGCTGTGCGTAGGCGGCGGCATGGGCGTTGCCACGATCGTTGAGAAGTACTAATTTTTTAGAATTTTCTGAAAAGGAAGAGCACGATGAACTATATTCAGTATGAGCAGAAGGATGCTATTGCCGTTCTTACCATTTCCCGTGAAAAGGCTCTGAACGCACTGAATTCCGAGGTTCTTGGCGAGCTGGATGCCGCTATCGACGCGATTGACCTCGACACAGTCCGCTGCCTGATTATCACGGGCGCCGGCCAGAAGTCTTTTGTGGCTGGTGCTGACATCGGTGAGATGAGCACGCTGACGAAAGAAGAGGGAGAGGCTTTCGGCAAGAAGGGCAACGACGTATTCCGCAAGATTGAAACGCTCCCGATTCCGGTTATTGCTGCCGTGAACGGGTTTGCGCTTGGCGGCGGCTGTGAGCTCTCCATGAGTTGTGATATTCGCTTGGCTTCCGAAAATGCTGTCTTTGGCCAGCCGGAAACCGGCCTGGGCATTACGCCCGGCTTTGGCGGCACGCAGCGTTTGGCCCGCATCATCCCTGTTGGCAAGGCTAAGGAAATGCTGTATGCCGGCACGAAGGTGAAAGCTGCCGAGGCCCTGACGCTTGGCCTCGTGAATGCGGTTTATCCTTCCGAGGAATTACTTCCCGCTGCGGAGAAGCTGGCCGGCAAGATTGCGCGCAACGCGCCGATTGCCGTGCGTGCTTCCAAGAAGGCCGTCAACGATGGCCTTCAGGTTTCCATTGACGAGGGCATCGCCATTGAGGAAAAGCTGTTTGGCAGTTGCTTCGAATCGGCAGATCAGAGGAACGGCATGGCTGCTTTCCTGAACAAGGAAAAGGCGCCTGCTTTCCAGAACAAATAAGAATTACAGCGTGAGACGGGTGCTGCGCGGGGAAACCGCGCATCGCCCCAACACGCTGTTTTTGAAAGACAAGAAACTGTGAATTCAGACAGGAGGATTTTATTATGATCGTTGGTGTTATTGGCGCCGGCACGATGGGCTCCGGTATTGCGCAGGCTTTTGCTCAGACGGAAGGCTTTGAGGTTCGCCTCTGCGACGTGAAAGCAGAGTGGGCTGCAAACGGCAAGGCTAAGATTGCAAAGGGCTTTGAGAAGAGAATTGCTAAGGGCAAGATGGATCAGGCTGCTGCCGATGCTATCCTCAGCAAGATTACTACCGGCACGAATGAAATCGTGGCAGATTGCGATCTTGTTGTGGAAGCTGCTCTCGAGAAGATTGACCTGAAGAAGGATATCTTCAAGAGCCTGCAGGGCATCTGCAAGCCCGATTGCATTTTCGCCACGAACACGTCCTCCCTTTCCATCACGGAGATTTCCAACGGCTTGGATCGTGCTGTTGTTGGCATGCATTTCTTCAACCCCGCTCCGGTCATGAAGCTCATCGAAGTCATTGCCGGTGAGACGACGGATCCTGCCGTGGTGGAGAAGATCGTGGAGATCTCTAAGCAGATCGGCAAGACTCCCGTTCAGGTGAAGGAAGCTGCCGGTTTTGTTGTGAACCGCATCCTGATTCCGATGATCAATGAGGCCATCGGCATCTATGCCGACGGTGTTGCCAGTGTGGAAGGCATTGATACTGCCATGCAGCTCGGCGCCAATCATCCGATGGGCCCGCTCGCTCTGGGCGATCTCGTTGGCCTTGATATTGTTCTCGCCATCATGGAAGTTCTGCAGGCTGAGACCGGCGATCCCAAGTATCGTCCGCATCCGCTGCTCAGAAAGATGGTCCGTGCCGGTAAGCTGGGCCGCAAGACAGGCGTAGGCTTCTACGATTACAGAAAGTAATTTCTGGCCCTGCTATTTTACTATATTGGAGGATCGACGAGTTATGAATTTCGTGCTTTCTAAAGAACAGGAAATGGCTCGCACTCTTTTCCACGATTTCGCGGAAAATGAAGTTAAGCCCCTGGCGCAAGAAGTTGACGAGCTGGAGCGTTTTCCGGCTGAAACAGTAGAGAAGATGGCAAAGCTGGGCTTCTTGGGTATTCCTCAGCCGAAGGAGTATGGCGGCCAGGGTTGTGACACGCTTACCTATGTTCTCTGCGTGGAAGAGCTGTCGAAGGTTTGCGCTACCACGGGCGTTATCGTTTCCGCCCACACTTCTCTTGGTTCCGACCCGATTAAGATGTACGGCACACCGGAGCAGATCCAGAAATATCTTGTTCCGCTCGCCAAGGGCGAAAAGTTGGGTGCGTTCGGCCTCACCGAGCCGAATGCGGGCACGGATGCTTCCGGCCAGCAGACGAAGGCTGTTCTGGAGGGCGACCACTATGTCCTCAACGGCAGCAAGATTTTCATCACGAACGGCGGCAAGGCTGATATTTACATCATTTTTGCCATGACGGATAAGTCCAAAGGCACGCGCGGAATCTCTGCTTTCATCGTGGAGAAGGATTTCCCGGGTTTCCGCATCGGTACCAAGGAAAAGAAGATGGGCATCCGTGGTTCCTCCACGACTGAGCTGATTTTTGAGAACTGCATCGTTCCGAAGGAGAATTTGCTTGGAAAAGAGGGCCAGGGCTTCAAGATTGCCATGCATACGCTGGACGGCGGCCGTATCGGCATTGCCTCCCAGGCTCTCGGCATTGCCGAAGGTGCTTTTGAGGAGACGGTGAAGTACGTCAAGGAGAGGAAGCAGTTTGGCCGTCCGATTGCCAAGTTCCAGAATACGCAGTTCCAGCTGGCTGACATGAAGACGAAAATTGAGGCTGCAAAGCTTCTTGTTTATCGTGCTGCCCTTGCTAAGGATACGCAGAAGGTTTACTCTGTGGAGGCTGCTATGGCGAAGCTGCTTGCGGCAGAGGTTGCCATGGAAGTAACCACGAAGGCTGTTCAGCTCCACGGCGGTTACGGCTACACCAGGGAATATCCTGTTGAGCGCATGATGCGTGATGCAAAGATTACGGAAATCTACGAGGGCACCAGCGAAGTGCAGCGCATGGTTATCTCCGGCAATATCCTGAAATAATGATTGCTGTAAAGCCCAGAAGGAGTGACATTCTTTGAATATTGTAGTTTGCATTAAGCAGGTTCCGAATACAAACGAGGTTAAGCTGGATCCTGTAACCGGCACCCTGATCCGTGACGGCGTCCCCAGCATTATCAACCCCGATGATAAGGCTGGCCTTGAGGCCGCTCTTCGCCTGAAGGATCAGTTCGGCGCTCATGTCACGGTTATCACCATGGGCCCGCCGCAGGCCGACACAGCTCTGCGTGAAGCGCTTGCCATGGGTGCGGATGAAGCTGTCCTGATTACCGACAGAGCGTTCGGCGGCGCCGACACGCTGGCTACCTCTACCACGATTGCTGCCGGCATCAAGAAGTTGCCTTATGATCTGATCATCACGGGCCGCCAGGCTATCGACGGTGACACGGCTCAGGTTGGTCCGCAGATTGCTGAGCATCTGAATATCCCGAATGTCAGCTATGCGGAAGATATTAAGGTGGAAGGCGACACCGTCATCGTGAAGCGTCAGTATGAAGACCGCTATCATGTTGTGAAGGTCAAGATGCCTTGCCTGATCACGGCTCTGAGCGAACTGAACCAGCCGCGTTACATGACGCCCGGCGGAATCTTCGACGCATACCGCGAGAAGAAGGTTACGGTTTGGACCGTAAATGATATTGAAGTAGATCGCGACAGAATCGGCCTTAAGGGCTCGCCCACGAGAGTGTTTAAGAGCTTCCCGAAGAGCTTGAAAGCAGCGGGCACGGTTGTGCAGCTTGATCCCGAGGATTCGGCCGAATACATGCTCGAGAAACTCAGAGAGAAATTCATCATTTAAGTTCGACTTGGCGGGATGTATATTTTCAGAACATTGAAAGTGGTGAACATATCATGAATTTACAGGATTATAAAGGTGTATATGTTTTCGTCCAGCAGGTCGATAACAAAATCACCGGCGTTTCTTTTGAATTGATCGGTAAGGCAAAAGAGCTTGCTGCTGCGATGGATACGCAGGTAACCGCCATTCTTTTGGGCTACAACGTGGAGTCTCTTTGCGATGAGCTTGCAGAATACGGCGCCGATAAGATTGTAATGGTTGACAATGAGGCGCTGGAGCCGTACCGCACGGAACCCTATGCTTATGCCATCTCGGCCATCATTGAGAAGTACAAGCCCTCCGTTGTGCTGTACGGTGCAACCGCTATTGGTCGTGACCTGGCCCCCCGTGTGTCTGCCAGAGTTCGTACCGGCTTGACGGCTGACTGCACAAAGCTGGAAGTTGATCTGGAGACGAAGGGCCTGCAGATGACTCGTCCGGCTTTCGGCGGCAACATCATGGCTACGATTCTTTGCCCTGAGCATCGTCCGCAGATGGCCACGGTTCGCCCCGGCGTCATGCAGAAGATTAAGCCTGTCAAGGGTGCAAAGGCTGAAGTGGAGAAGCTGGATCTTGAATTTGTTCCCAACCACAACTATGTGGAAGTGGAAGAAGTCATCAAGAAGGTCAGCAACAAGATTGACATTCAGGATGCGAAGATCCTTGTTTCCGGCGGCCGTGGCGTTGGCTGCCCTGAGAATTTCAAGCTGTTGAGTGATCTGGCTGAGGCCATTGGTGGTGAGGTCAGCGCTTCCCGTGCCTGTGTGGATGCAGGCTGGGCCGAGAAGGACATTCAGGTTGGCCAGACCGGCAAGACGGTTCGCCCGAATCTCTACATTGCCTGTGGCATTTCCGGTGCTATTCAGCATCTGGCCGGTATGGAAGAGTCCGACGTGATCATTGCCATCAACAAGGATGAATCCGCTCCGATTTTTGAAGTTGCCGATTACGGCATTGTTGGAGATCTGACGAAGATTCTGCCTATTTTCACCGAAAAGGTGAAGGAAGCTATGGCTGCGCGCCAAAACGGCTGATTTTGAATATTTTGAATTTAGAAAGAGAGGCTGCCGCTTTTGCGGCAGCCTCTCTTTCCTTACTTAACTTGATCTTTTTGTTCTGCTGCCCTATAATAAGAAAGGTTTTGCATCGATTGATTCATTTTGGGATGGTAAACGATGAAAGTAATGCCAAAGCGCTCAAAACATTTTGAAATCTTCAGGAATATCTTTTTGTTTCAGCGGACAAAAACGGAGCTTGCGGAGTCGGTCTTCCTGTCTCCCCTTTGTGAATGCTTTCAGTTTGAGCCTGGGGAGTATATCTTTACACGAGACCATTTTCGGAAATGCATGGGAATTGTTGTTTCCGGAGAAGTCAGGGCCATTAAGCAGGCGAAGGACGGGACTTTCATTTTACTCAACACATTCTTTTCTTCCGGAATCTTTGGTGTGGCCGGTCTGTTTGTGAACAGCCAGGAATATGTGTCCGATATTCAAGTTGTGCGGCGCAGTAAAGTCCTGTTTTTGCCGGAAGAACTTCTTCGTTCCCTTTTCCGAAGGGAACCGATGACAGCAGAAAACTATATCTCCTATCTTGCCACAAGAATCCAATTTCTCAATAAAAGAATTGATATCTTCACGGGCGGCACAGCTGAGCAGCGGCTGGCTGGTTATCTTTTATCCATTTGTCCGGCATGTTATCCTTATGAATGCAACATTCCCGTGACATATCAGGATCTTTCAAAAGTCCTGAATATCGGAAGGGCTTCTCTCTACCGGGCGTTTGATTCGTTGGAGCGTTTTGGAATTATAACGAGAGAGGGAAGAGTGGTCACAATTTTGGACCTGGAGGTTCTGCGCGGCATCATTTAAACGCTTTTCTTGTTCTCTTTTTCAAAAAACAGGTTCCTTTTTTGTCTGAATTGTGCTATACTAAACGATACTGTAGCATAGACAAATTTTGCAAAAAGCTGGGAGTCATTTCATGAAAATAAAAAGGTTTCATCTGTCACAGGCTGTGCCTCAGATCGTGATTGATATTGTTGTCGTCTTTTTCAGCTATTTCCTCGCGATGGAACTCCGGTTTGAAGGAAACATTCCGTGGCATGAATACGAATATTTTGCGTTTCTTGTTCCCTACATGACAATTGTCTCTATCGCTGCTTTTTTTGTTTTGCGGTTTTACAACACGATGTGGCAATTTGCCAGCATGGATGAGCTGCTTCAAATCTTTTTCGGTACAACCATTGCAGGTATTCTCTCTGCGATTCTGGGCTTTCTCGTGGGCGGGCATTTCCGCGTCAACGGATTGTTGATCCATCGTTTGCCCATCTCTGTCTATGTCATTGGCTGGGCCCTCATGCTTCTGTTTGTCGGCGGCTCCAGATTTTCGGTTCGATTGTGGCACAGAAGAAAGAGAAAGAACGAACTGCACAGGGAAAATGAGGACTTTCAGCGCGTCATGGTTATCGGAGCCGGTGAAATGGGTTCCATGATCATCAAAGACATGAAATCTGCGCCGGAAAGCCAGGGAATTCCTGTGATTGCCATAGATGACAATCGTGCAAAACGCGGCACCAGGATTCATGGCGTGAAAGTAGTGGGTGGAAGGGAAAGCATTCCCCGTATGGCCGCCCGGTATGATATTGATCAGATTTTGCTTGCTATTTCCAATGCAGACAAAAAGGATAAGCAGGATATTTTAAATATCTGTGCAAAGACAGGCTGTCGTTTGAAAACGCTTCCTGCTTTGTATGAGTTGATGCAGAGCGATGACAAGCAAACTAATCCCATCCGAGACATTGACATTCTGGATCTGCTTGGCCGCGATGAAGTTCACTTGAACGTGGAGGAAATCAGCGGTTATTTGAAGGGGAAGACCATTCTCGTAACAGGAGGTGGCGGTTCGATTGGATCGGAGCTCTGCCGGCAGATCGCGTATTTTCATCCCAAGAAGATCATTATTTTTGATATTTATGAGAATAATGCCTACGATCTCCAGAATGAACTGCTGATGCAGTTTAAAAATTTGAATCTTGAAGTTTTGATTGGTTCCGTGCGCGATCGTCTGCGTGTGGAGCATGTGATGGATGTCTGCCGGCCGGATGTGGTCTTCCATGCCGCTGCGCACAAGCATGTGCCCTTGATGGAACTGAGCCCCGGTGAAGCTGTGAAGAACAATGTGTTTGGCACGTGGAATGTTGCACAGGCGTGCGATAAATACCATGTGAAGCGCATGGTTCTGATTTCCACCGACAAAGCGGTGAACCCAACCAATATTATGGGTGCTACAAAACGTATTTGCGAGCTGATTATTCAATATAGCAGCCGTCACAGCAAAAATACAGAATATGTGGCTGTTCGGTTTGGCAATGTGCTGGGCAGCAACGGCAGTGTGATTCCCCTGTTTAAGCGGCAGATTGCGGCGGGGGGTCCTGTGACGGTTACGCATCCGGACATCATACGTTATTTCATGACCATTCCAGAGGCAGCGCGTCTGGTGATCCAGGCCGGAGGTATGGCAAAGGGCGGAGAAATCTTTGTTCTTGACATGGGACAGCCTGTAAAGATTGTAGACTTGGCCCGTAATATGATTCGGCTTTCGGGTTTTGAGCCGGATGTCGATATCAAAATCACGTATACAGGACTTCGTCCTGGTGAGAAGCTGTATGAAGAATTGCTTCTGGACAGTGAAGGCGGCTGCCAAAAGACCTCTCACAAGCTGATCTATATCGGTACACCGATCCCCTTCAACGAGGAAAGTTTCCTGCAGGATTTGGATGAGTTGCGCTCTGTTGCGGGTATTGACAATGTGAAAATGATTGGCATTGTTCACCGGCTGGTGCCCACTTACTCAGGTCATGCCGAGGAGACGGATGCTTTGGCCCCGAATAATAATGAAGCGTAACAAAGAGCCGGCTTTCATGGCCGGCTCTTTGTTATTCGGCTGTCTGATGTGTTTGTGAGGCAGACTTCCCAATTCTGTAGTTTAATAAATCGCTGACTGTTGTGATTTGAAAGCCGGCACCCAGCAGACTTTCGATCGTCTGATTGACCCCCGCAATGGTGGAACGGGCTGCATCCTGAAAGCGGAGGATAGACCCGGGCCCTGCTTCCCGCATAATACGGGTTTTCATGGCGCGGGGCGATTCGTTTTGCCAGTCCAGACTGTCGATATCCCACAAAACAGTTTCCAGATTCAACTGTCGGGCCGCCTCAAGCAGGGTGTCGTTCCAATTGCCGTAAGGAGGCCGAAACAAGGTGGGTAGTTCGCCTGTACATGCCAACAGGGTGTCATTGGCTTCTTTCAATTCCTGCAGCATTTCCGTGTAGGAACGTTCGCAAAGCGTGAGGGAATGATGCTGCGAATGATTGCCGATCTCGTGGCCGGATTCAGCAATTTTACGTGCTTGCTCCGGGTAAGCTGCCGCCCATTCTCCTTTCAAAAAAAACGTAGCGCGAATGTCATAACGAGCGAGAAGAGCCAGAAGTTCACCTGTTTCCTGATCATCCGGCAGCGTCTCAAAGGATAAAGCAATGATTTTATCAGTGCCTACATTTCCCCGGCAGATTGGTCCGATTTCAGAAAGCCAGACGGGGGCAGCCGGCTCTGTTTGGGGAAATCCACCTGTAATGCAAAAAAATAAAAGGAGTAGAGCCCCTATCAGCTTCAAATATTTGCGTTCCATATGTTCTCACCTTTCTATTTTTTCCAGAGGAGGAAATCAAAATGGCCTATATTACGCAAATTCGATATTGCCACAGACCGATTCACTGGAATCGAAAGACTGTGCTCGATGTGTCATACAACGATAAAGCGTTCTCTTTGTGGACGGCAGCTGCAGGAGCGGAGAAAGGGGTGGAGGTGTCGCCGGCCAGCATTCAATTGGATCGGCAACAGGCATCCGTTTTACTTGCGTATCTGCAGGATTTTTTGGAGAATACAGCACAAAATCATACATAAACACCTTTGCTTTCCCGATACTAGCAGTATGGAATCATTCGGCGGTTAAGGAGGCGGAACCATGCATACGATTTTTCTTTACGGAGATCGCCGTGATGTAGTTTTGAGAACGGCGCTGCTTGGTGCGCTGGCACAATGCGGAAGCGTGCTTTATGTGGAGGAAGGCGTTTTTTTTCAGGCACCGGAGGAAGCCCCGGCTTTTTTTGTTTACGAATGTGAGTGCCTGCCGTCTTTTTCCGTAAGCAAAGGGCTGCTTTTGATGAAGAACAGTTGTTCCGGCCGGGAACTTTCCCTTCCTTCCGGGATCTGGGCTGTGTTGGAATCGGGCAATCACAGCGGAGCCTGTGCTTTGCGTCACCAGCCTTCGCCTGTGATTTCCTGCGGTTGCAGTGCACGGGATACGCTCAGTTTGGCCAGCATTGAAGATGAGACAGCAGTGCTCAGCCTGCAGAGGAGTGTCTTTACACTCAACGGAAAACTGGTGGAGCCCCATGATTTTTCGGTGTCGCTGCAGAGCAGGAGGCACCCCCATCAGATTCTTCCGGTTGCCATGGCTCTTCTGCTTTGCGGTATTCCCACGGAACAGGGCTACTGTATCTGAAGAAAACAGGAAAAAGCATCAGCAAAATATTGGCAATTATATTTATGAAAGGATGACATACACTATGAGTGCAAACGCACAACTTCAAAAAAGAAACAAGGAGTGTATGTATAATGTCCAGCAAGAAAAATGTTGTTCCTGAAGCTCGTTCCGCTCTCGACCAGTTCAAGATGAAGGCCGCTTCCGAGGTGGGTGTCAACCTGAAGCAGGGCTACAACGGCGACCTGACCTCGAAGGAAGCCGGCAGTGTTGGCGGGCAGATGGTCAAGAATATGATCGAGAGCTACGAACAGAACATGAAGTAAGAGCTCTTGTGCAAAAGAGGCGCCACCGGATTTCCGGTGGCGCCTCTTCTTTCTCAGCTTTCATAATCTTCCAGAAGACGTTGAAGAGATTTTTCGTCCGAAACTCGAATGCCTTCTTCCAGCATTTTTTGATCGGCTTCCGGAAGAGTGGCAACCGGAACATCAATCACGCGGAAGGGAACCTCCTCCTCTTCAAAAAAGATCCCAATAACATTTTGATATTCTTTTACGATATAGACAGATTGCCCATTTACTGCTGCGGGGGAAGCGGAATTGAGAATGTTTTCTTGACTTGAGTTTTTATTTGCAGTAGAATAAGGAAGAATATTCAAACCGGAAGACTCCTGTCGATCCTGTTGCGGCTCTGACCGTGTGGGCAGCGCCGCAATTATAATTGCAAGCAGAACGGCTATTCCGCCCAAAATCATTCCTGTTTTTTTCAAAGCAATCACCTCATGTGTAGTCTCTGAAAAAAATGGAAATTTATGCAGCTACGCTTCACAATTTTGCCTGGCCTGTTCCCAGAGGACCTGTGCGAAGGGAAGGAGACGCAACGCAATGAGAAAGACAGATATCAATCGATATGCAAAAGAAGGAAAAAGTACGGCAGGAAGTACGTTTGCAGGGATTATGTGCGCTGTTGGCGGTGTGTTGAAACGTATTTTTCTCACACTTTTTTTCGTTTGTATGATAACGGGGGTTATTGTATCGATCTCTGTCGTGTCTTTCATCTACAGCATGAAGGACGAGTCCATTGATTACGATCTGAACAAGTTGAAGCTGAATTATACCTCGTTCATTTATGTGAATGGAGAGGGTGATGATCCCAACAATCCGGTGGAATACCAGGCTCTCTACAGTGGGGAAAATCGTGTGTGGGTCGATTTTGCGGAGATACCGGAAGACATGAAGAATGCAATTATCTGCATTGAAGACAAGCGCTTTCGTGAACATCACGGCGTCGATTGGATTCGTACGGCAGGCGCTGTCTTGAATTTGTTTACCGGAGACAGCAACATGTACGGCGGCTCCACCATAACACAGCAGCTTATTAAAAATTTGACAGGCGATAGCGATGTGAGCCTTACGCGAAAAGTCACGGAAATTTTCCGCGCTCTGAATCTGGAAAAGAAATATTCCAAAGATGTCATTCTGGCAGCTTATCTGAATGTAGTGAACTTTGGCAGCGGCTGCAACGGGGTGCAGTCTGCGGCGAATCTCTATTTTGGAAAAGATATTCAGGACTGTGATTTGGCTGAATGTGCGGCTATCGCGGGTATTACACAAAATCCTTATAAGTATAATCCCCTTCTCCATCCGGAGGCCAATAAAACACGTCAGCAAACGGTTTTGACCGAAATGCACGATCAGGGTGTCATTTCGGATCAGGAATATCAAGAGGCCATGGAAGAATCAGAACATATGACATTTGTCGGGTACACGGATTCTTCTGATGACGATGATACAGCTGTTCCGATCTGGAATTGGTATACGGATACGTTGTTTGAAGATGTGAAGAGCGATCTGATGGAGCTTTACAATATCTCCTCCGATCAGGCTGTCGATATGATATACCACGATGGTCTGAAAATTTACTCTGCTCAGGATACGGAATATCAGGAGATTGCGGAACGCATCCTTTCGGATCCCACTGTTTTGGATCCGTTGAATTCCGGTGCGGAGCTTGGCTATTTTGCCATGGACTATTCCGGCCGTGTGCTTGCTGTTGTGGGTAATATTGGAGAAAAGAAAGGCAATCGAGTGGGGAACAATGCCACTATGGCTGTACGCCAGCCTGGTTCCTCCATCAAACCGTTGGTGGATTACACGCCCGCCCTCGAAGCGGGATTGATCAACTATTCTACTCTTTTGCTTGACGAGCCTATTGAGGGATATTTTGACGATGGCCGGGCGGGTCCGAACAACTATACCCCGGGGTTTGAAGGGGAAGTGACCACACGCTATGCTTTGATCAAGTCTCTGAATCCACCTGCCGTTCGTTTGCTGCAGGCGATTACACCGCAGGCGGCCGCAACTTTTCTTGTAGACAGACTGGGGTTTAATCCCATCGCCCCGAGCGATCAGGTCCTTTCCATGGGCATTGGCGGCAGTATGGGCGTGACGGTGCGTGAAATGACGGCTGGTTTCCAGGTTTTTGGAAACGGCGGAAGATACTATGAACCCTATACCTATTATTATGTAGAAGACAGCGATGGCAATGTGATTCTTGATAATCGTGATAAGATTGGCCGGGAGGCCATCTCTTCTGAAAATGCAACCATTATGCGAAAGCTTCTTGAGGAAGTCATTGGTCCTTATCCGGCAACCGGTCTTGCAGCTGACGTTTCCGGCTGGCAAATTTACGGCAAAACGGGTACCACCAATTCTATGATGGATCTTTGGTTTGTCGGCGGTTCCCCTTATGCGGTAGCAGGCATCTGGACGGGTTATCCCAACTATGATCATGCCATGAATGATTCGGACAATAAGCATAAGATCTTGTGGAGTCAGATCATGACGGAGTACCTGTCCACTAAGGAAACAAAGAGTTTTGAAGATGATTCCAATGTCATTTCCGCAACCTATTGTGAAGAAACGGGTTTGCTTGCCTTACCCGGCGTGTGTACCGAAACGCGCACCGGTTGGTATACGCGTGACAATATGCCGAACTATTGCGACGGCAGTCATGTTTCCTCTTCTTCCTCCGCGGCGGAGTCTGCCTCTTCTGAGACTTCCTCCACAAGTGAATCCAGCACAGAGGCATCTTCTGAGACAGAAAGCAGTCGGCAGACATCCGATGCACCTGAATCCGAACTAGTGCCGCCGCCTGCCAGTTCTTCGGAACCGGTTCAGTCGGTTGCACCGCCTTCCTCTTCAGCTGTATCTGAATCTTCTTTGCCGGCTTCGTCTTTGCCTTCCTCGGAGGAGCCACAGCCGACAGAAGGAAACACGTTGGAATCGAATGGAGTCGCTGCATAGTTCATCCTAATCTAACAGGTGTGTTTGAGAAGTACACGAGAAACGAGGGATTCATATTATGGTAGAGATCGCAATCATGGGACATGGGACCGTCGGCTCCGGTGTGGTGGAAGTGTTGACCCGCCATGAGACCACCATCACGAAACGAGCGAAGGAAGAAATTCGAATTAAATACATTCTGGACCTGCGCGAGTTTCCGGACAGTCCGCTTGCAGATCGATTTACAAAATCGTTTGATGACATCATTGGGGATTCCTCAATTCAAATCGTGGTGGAAGTCATGGGCGGCCTGCATCCGGCCTATGATTATGTTAAATGTTGCCTGGAGGCAGGGAAGAGCGTTGTCACCTCCAATAAGGAGCTTGTGGCGGCAAAAGGGGCAGAACTTCTGCGCATAGCCCGCGATCAGAATGTAAACTTCCTGTTTGAGGCCAGTGTGGGCGGCGGTATTCCGATCATTCGCCCCATGAGCCAGTGCCTGGCGGCCAATGATGTGGTTGAGGTGGCAGGCATTCTGAACGGTACTACGAATTTCATTTTGACGAAAATGATCAATGAGCAAATGCCGTTTGAAGACGCGCTCGCCCTTGCACAAAAGCTGGGGTATGCAGAAAGAAATCCGGCGGTTGATATAGAGGGCCAGGATGCGTGCCGCAAGATCTGCATTCTTGCTTCTCTTGCGTACGGCAAACATGTGTATCCGGATCAGATTCACACGGAAGGCATCACAAACATCTCACTGGCGGATGTGCAGTATGCTGACGCGTGGGGCGGAGTGGTGAAGCTGATTGGCGAGGCCAATTTGCTTCCCTCGGGCAAGCTGCACAGCATTGTTTGCCCCATGTTTATTCCGAGGGATAGCCAGCTCGCCAATGTGGACGATGTGTTTAACGGTATCATGGTGCGCGGCGATGCGACAGGCGATGTGGTGTTTTATGGAAAAGGTGCCGGCAAGCTTCCCACAGCCAGCGCAGTGGTTGCAGATGTGATTGACTGTGTGAAACATTTGAAGGCACGGAAATATCTCTTCTGGGAGGACGGGTCTTCTGATTACGTGGCCGATTATCTCGACAATGAGGTTGCTATGTATGTGCGTGTCCAGGCAGCTGATCCTGATGCTGTGTGCAGACAGGCAGAGCAATTGTTTGGTTCCGTAACGCGTTTGACTCGGAAAGGAATCGGGGCGGATGAAACTGCTTTTGTAACGCCTGTCTTGAAGGAACGCGACATCCGTGAAAAGCTTAGCCATCTGGAAGAAAACGGAACAAAGGTGCTCAATACCATTCGTGTGAGCGACTTTTGATTTTTTCCAAACGGTTTTACTTGAAATAGAAAATGGCAGGTGCAGAACATGATAAGAATTCAAGTTCCCGCAACCAGCGCCAATCTTGGGTCCGGGTTTGACTCCCTTGGAATCGCATTGACGCTGTATAATCAGATTTGGATGGAGGAGGACGATCGGCTGGACATTTCCTGCAAGGATTCCGTTGTCGTTCCCACCGACGAGAGCAATCTGATTTATTGGGCGGTCAAGCAGCTTTATCAGGAATGCGGCAGGAAGCTGCCTGGATTGAAACTGATTCAGGAAAACAATATTCCTTTGGCGCGTGGCTTGGGAAGCAGCTCCGCTTGCATTGTAGCAGGTATTCTGGGAGCAAACCGATTGCTCGGTAATCCGTTTTCCCGTTCTGATCTGGTAAATCTTGCCGCTAAAATTGAAGGCCATCCCGATAATACATCTCCGGCCATTGAAGGCGGACTGGTTGTATCCGCGATGGAAGGTGAGAGAATTTACAGCGTGAGCGTTCCTGTTTCCGATAAACTGCAGTTTGCTGTCTTCATCCCCCCGTTTGAGTTAAAAACGGAGATGGCGCGTTCTGTTCTTCCGGAAACGTATTCCCGAACGGATGCCGTTTACAATCTTTCCCGTTCCGCGTTGATGACGGCTTCGCTTTTTTCTGGAAAATTGGAGAATTTGCGCGTTGCGGTTGGCGATCGCATTCATCAGCCGTATCGCTCCGGGCTGATCGATCACTGTGATACAGTTTTTCGCATGAGCTACGAGCTGGGCAGTCTTGGTACTTATATCAGCGGTTCCGGTCCCACTATTATTGCGATGGTTCCCACGGAGAGCATGAAAGACTTCATTGCTCACGCGGAAACACATATGAAGGAAAAGGGTATTTCAGGGTGGCAGGTGCGTTTCCTCGGCGTAGATTCTGAAGGAGCACAGGTCTCACTCGATTAACATGGCGGCAGCGTCAGATATGTAATGGAGGATAGGTTCTATGAGTTTGATTGTTCAGAAGTTTGGCGGCAGTTCCGTAGCGAACGCTGAACGCATCTTTAACGTGGCAGACATCATTACCGGTACCTATAAGCAAGGCAATGACGTTGTGGTTGTCGTATCTGCTCAGGGCGATACAACAGATGATCTGATTGCGAAAGCGCAGGAGATCAACGAAAATCCCTCAAAGCGGGAAATGGATATGCTGTTGACGGCCGGTGAGCAAATGTCGGCTTCCCTCCTGGCAATGGCCATTGAAAAGCTGGGCTTTCCCGTGGTTTCTCTTCTCGGCTGGCAGGCAGGTTTCCTCACCTCCTCCGCTTACGGTTCCGCCCGCATCAAGCGTGTTGTGCCGGACCGCATCCAGAAGGAACTGGATAAGAAGAATATCGTCATTGTAACTGGCTTCCAGGGTGTCAACCGATACAATGATATGACCACACTGGGCCGCGGCGGTTCCGATACAAGCGCCGTTGCCATTGCAGCCGTTATGAAGGCGGATCTGTGCCAGATTTACACGGATGTGGACGGCGTGTACACGGCGGATCCGCGCAAAGTTCCGAATGCCAAAAAGCTTGATGTGATTTCTTATAATGAGATGTTGGAGCTCGCCACATTGGGCGCGCAGGTCTTGAACAACCGTTCCGTCGAGATGGCGAAGAAGTACAACATCGAGTTGGAGGTTCTCTCCAGCTTGACCCGCAAGCGCGGCACAATTGTGAAGGAGGCTAACAAAATGGAGAAAATGTTGATCAGCGGCGTGGCAAAGGACGAGGATGTTGCCCGTATTTCTATTATCGGTGTTCCGGATCG
>ERZ1643247.1000-NODE-1000-length-29165-cov-5.565613_pt1 | contig 29165 bp, 18 predicted proteins | sample MGYA00579264_ERZ1643247 | MGnify/ENA primary metagenome ERZ1643247 (study PRJEB29033, sample SAMEA4952262) | chicken gut metagenome | biome: Broiler Chicken; feature: Gastrointestinal Tract; material: Caecum | place: Ireland | collected 2018 | study: Broiler... | reverse complement strand
CCCATCTGCGGAGGGAGGAACGGCGTTCTTTTCGCCGCGCCTTCCTCCGCTTTTTTCTTTTGCCCGTATCCTTGCCGTTTGACAAAAAATATCTCATAATGGATTTAGAATAAAACTGGAGGTGACGATTCTGTGGGAATGATGCTTGGATTAGTAAAATTGATTTTGAAAATTGTGGTTGCTCCGGTGGTGCTTTTCCTTACACTGGCCATCTGGATTTGCGTGGGTCTGGTCTATGTATCCGGTTTGGTACTGGGGCTTCTCAGCATGGCGATTGCTTTACTTGGTGTGGCCGTTTTGGTAACATACTCCCCTCAAAACGGATTCACCCTGCTGGTAATAGCGTTTCTCATAAGTCCTCTTGGACTTCCGAAACTGGCCTTTTGGCTGCTTGGTAAAGTACAGGATTTGAAGTGTATACTACAGGATTTAATATATTGCTGAAAAAATCCCGTTATCCGAGGTGAGTTGAATCCATATATTAAGAAGAAAATGAACATCCAAATATTAGCCGTTTAATGGCGACACAACCGGGCAGGAAACCTAATAAGGTCTCCTGCCCTTTATTTTTAAAGGGAGGAAAAACTCATGGCAACTACACGCATTATTCCGCTGCATATCGGCAAGGGCCGGACCGAGAGCCGTGCTATCAGCGAGATTATCGACTATGTGGCCAACCCGCAAAAGACCGACCATGGCAGGCTTATCACCGGCTATGAGTGCGATAGCCGTGTGGCCGATGCCGAGTTCATGCTGGCAAAGCGTCAGTATATTGCAGCCACCGGACGGGTTCGGGGGACGGATGATGTAATCGCTTATCATGTTCGCCAGTCTTTTTTTCCTGGGGAGGTCACCCCGGAGGAAGCCAACCGGTTGGGCGTGGAGTTCGCCAAGCGGTTCACCAAGGGCAAACACGCATTTATCGTCTGTACTCACATTGACAAAGCCCATGTCCATAATCACATCATCTGGTCGGCGGTCAATACAGAGTGTAACCGGAAGTTTCGCAATTTTTGGGGCAGCACAAAAGCCGTCCGTCGATTGAGCGACACCATTTGCGTTGAGAACGGACTGTCCATCGTCGAGAACCCAAAGCCCCACGGCAAAAGTTACGATCAATGGCTGGGCGATCAGGCAAAACCCTCCCACCGGGAATTGCTTCGTGTTGCCATTGACAAAGTCCTGGCACAAAAGCCTGCTGACCTGGATGAGCTACTGAAGCTACTCCGAGAATCCGGCTGTGAAGTATCCAAGCGCGGGAAATCTTACCGTTTGAAGCTCCCCGGCTGGAGCAAAGTATCCCGCCTTGACAGCCTGGGCAAAGGCTACACCCTGGTAGACCTGTTGGCTGTTCTCACCGGTCAAAAGGAGCATACGCCCCGTCAGAAGTCAATCAAGCAAGCAGATCCGCCAAAGGTCAATCTGCTGGTTGACATCCAAGCAAAGCTCCAAACTGGAAAAGGTGCTGGCTATGTTCGATGGGCCAAGATTTTTAATTTGAAACAGATGGCGCAGACCGTGAATTATCTCACCGAACATAACCTATTGGAGTACGCGGTGCTGGAAGAAAAAGCTGCGGCAGTTACTGCCTACCACAATGAATTATCTGCAAAAATCAAAGCAGCGGAGAAACGCATGGCGGAGATCGCCGTCTTGCGAACCCACATCATCAACTATGCCAAGACTCGTGACACCTATGTAGCCTACCGCAAAGCTGGCTATTCAAAGAAATTCCGCGAGGAACATGAGGAAGAAATTCTGCTCCATCAGGCGGCAAAAAATGCCTTTGATGATATGGGAGTCAAGAAGCTGCCCAAAGTTAAGGAACTGCAAGCTGAATATGCTCGGCTGCTGGAGGAAAAGAAAAAGACCTACACCGAGTACCGGCACTCCCGTGAGGAAATGCGGGAGCTACTGGCGGCAAAGGCCAATGTGGACAGACTCATGAGTATGGAGATAGAGCATAGCTTTGAACAAGAATCCAATAGAACTTTCGCTAAAGAGTCAATTTGATTTAGATTTTCAACAAAAATAGCGCATTTTCCTCCTTCTTATCGCGTTTTCATCAAAGCGCATTGAAAACTTAAATTCGACATGTTATAATAGAAATTAACACTATTTTCCTGGAAACAAAACAAGGAGTGGCACTATGAAAGTTAGTTACAAGAAGCTTTGGGTTATGCTGGCCGAACGAGAAATTAGCAAAGCAACATTAAGAAAACAGGCTGGATTATCTTCAGCAACCTTCACCAAGCTCCGTAAAAACCAGGAAGTAACATTAGCCGTTATGCTTAAAATTGCAGATGTTTTGAACTGCAATGCTGGAGACATGATGGACTTTATCAAGGACGAGGATATATCTCCAGATGCTTCTTCTCTTGACACAAATTTTAATATTAGAATAGGGTGGCTTGGTGTACCCCCCGTGATCAACGAGGTGACGTTCGATGGGAAAACTGATTGGCTCGGGCAATACTGAAAACTTTGGCGAGAAAATATTTATCGACAAAGCACAGGAATATCTTGATGACACAAACATCATCTATTGGAACCGTCAAATCTTTGGACGAGAATTTGATGTTTGTATTCTTATGCCCGGAAAAGGTATCCTGGTAGTCGAACTTAAAGGATGGCGTGAGGAAAATATTCTACGCGTTGAAAACAATGAAGCTGTTATCATCCGCACCGCAGATGGAGAGGTAGCGGCTTCCCCGCAAAAGCAAGCTCGCGGATACCGTTTTTCTATTGAACGGCACCTTCGGAAAACCATCGGCAAATTTCCTCTTGTATACCAAATGGTTTGTTTACCTCAAGTCTCCAGGGCATTTTTTAGATCCCATCGTCTGGATGTAGTCATGGAAGAGAAGTTCACCATTCTCAAGGAGGACTTGGTTGACAACACAGCATTTTTCAATAAATTAGACCAGGCTCTCCGGGAAGTAAGTAACTGGAATAGAGATCCTTTTGATCGAAGAACTATGTTGGAAGTTCGTAATTTATACGAAACTGATATCAACATAGATGAAGATGGTGAATCTGAAGTAGAAAAAGAACTGTCCTCAGTCTACCATCAACACGATTATTCTCGATTCTATTATTTCGATGAATCCGATGGCTTGCATGGCGATATCATCAACGATATGACCGCTCAGTATCTGCATGGCTGCAAACTATATTGTGTTTTCTCTAAGAAATCGCAGATGATGTCCGTGCTTAATGCTCTTGATATAGCACTTACACAAAGGGGGTTAGTACGGAATCGTGAAAACATTGAAATTGCATTTGATGAGGAAAAAAGCCATACTCCCTCGGTGACTTCTGTTGATGATATGCTCATGGGCTTCCATTGCTCTATGAGCGTATTGAGCAAGCCTTTCGACAATAGTACAAATTCCTTTGTGATTTCAAATGGTCAATATAGCCCTGCCCAAAAGCTTATTCTCAAGAAGCTAAGTGAACAGAGCCAGTTTAATTTTGAGCAGTATGAAGTTGAGCACGCTTCGCCGGAAAAAAATATTGTGATTCGCGCTGGTGCTGGTACCGGCAAAACCTACACCATGATTTCCCGTATTGGTTTTATTTGCTACACGCAAAATGCCCCTCTGCAAAAAATGGCTGACCGCATTGTGATGATTACATTCACAAATGAAGCTGCGGATCAAATGGAAGAAAAGCTCAAAACATACTTTAGAAATTGTTATCTCCTGACCTCTAACCCGGACTACCTGGAGATGATCTCCAGAATCGACCACATGCAGATTAGTACCATTCATTCCTATGCAAAGAATCTAATTGCTCAAATGGGAACTTCTTTTGGCTATGGGATTGACTTAGGTATAACCTCCAGCGAATTTTACCGCCGTAAGAAGATTTCTGATTTACTTGATGCGTATATCCATCAAAAAGAAATTGAATACGGAAAGAATTATACAGACAAACTTGGCATGCCTGTTTATGCGATCCGAGAGAGTATCCTTGACTTCATTGGGAAGCTGCACAATAAGAGTGTCGATATCCAGGATATTGAACCCCAAGACTTTGGAACTCTTTTGAATGACGAATCCCACGGGGAACTGCACGAGCTGCTGGCCAGCGTAATTCCGTCTGTTGAACGAGAATATTTCGAGGAACTTTTGGAAAACAACAAAATCCATCTCAGCTCCATGATGTCTATTCTTAACCGTTTCATCAGTAAGCCGGATAGTGAAAGCAGAATCAGAGAATTGAAAACGGATAAGAATGCTCAACAGTTTATGTTTGTTGATGAGTTTCAGGATACTGATGACTCTCAAATTGAATCCCTGTTGCGAATAGCTCAGCTGCTTGACTATAATCTGTTTCTTGTAGGTGATATTAAGCAGTGCATTTACCGTTTCCGTGGCGCAAAAGAAAAAGCCTTTGACCAGTTGGGCATTGACAACGCCCCCGAGAAGTGGTTGGAGTTTTCTTTGCAGCGGAACTACCGCACCGACAAGCACTTGCTGGATATCTTTGACCGTTCCTTCACTGCTTGGGGAGAAATGGACGAAGAACTGCTTACCTACGATGCAGCCAAAGATAAGCTCATCGGCACAAGGGACTACAACGGAGATTACTTGTCCTCCAAAAATCGTTTTTATCGGCGGCTTCCGGCTGCAAATGAGGAAATGCGTATCCCTGTTCTCGTTGAGGAAATTAAAAGAATCCAGCGACGTATCCAGTATGAAGAGAATCACGGTATAAAACTCTCTGCAAAGGAAAAAAGCATTGCCATTTTGGTGCGAGAAAACTGGCAGGCTGATATGATTCGTACTGATTGTGCCCGCTTGGGAATCAGCATACATACCAACACAGGTGGTGATTTGTATATGTCCCAGCCTGCCATGGATATGCTCACTTTGGTTAACGCCTTGGTTCACTTTGATGAAGCTGATTATCTGTATAATCTTGTGACCTCCAATTTTTTCAATTTGGATATTCCTAAATCCAACCTCTATGAACTTCGGATGAAGATCCGAACTGGAAAGTGGAGAGCTAAGGTGGATGAAAAGGAACAGGTCAATTATCTGATTAGATATATGAACCTATTGCTTGCCAACACAGTTGATAAGAAATTCAACACTTGGGAAACTATTGTAGCGAGTTTAAGGACACAACCTATTCTGCAAGCCGTTCGCAAAATATACAGCACCCTGGAACCTTGGAAACACTTTAGCGATGATCCTTGGAAACAGCACTACTATCAGCTGAATGTGGACTTGCTGTTTGAGCAGCTTATCAACGCTTGCAATGTGGACAGGCTTACAATTAACACGCTACAGGAACATCTTTACAATAGTATCATCTCCCAAGTCTCTGTTGACAGCCGGACACCGACAAGCAATGAGGACGATACTGCCATTCAGTGCATCACGGTACATAAATCAAAGGGCCTTGAGTATGGTCATGTAATCATGCCTTTCTGCTCTGCGTCGATTAACTTTATTAAGAGGACGCAGCTCCACATTAGTACCGCCAAGTCCGAAGGCCGTTATCGGATAGGATATAGTATGAGTGTAGGCAATTCAGGCGAGACCATTCAAAACGATTTCTACGACGAAATTATAGAAAAGTCTGAAAAAGCCCGTGAGGAAACTCGAATTCTCTATGTTGCTATGACAAGAGCAATTCGCTCGTTTTCATGGATTGAAATCCAAGGCAAACAGAATCTGTCCTGGCAGAATCTCATAGAAACGGAGGTATAAGAAATGCCGTTTAAGATCTACACATACGAAGATCCCTATCAGTTAGATAAAGCGGATTTCTGGGATGAAATTTCTGCCTTGCCTCATTTCTGCAGTGCGCGAACTCTTGTAAATGGACTTAAGGATGTTCTCGGCGATAAAATCAAAGGATTGATTTGTCCGTTAAATGATCTGGTCGATCATGAAGAAGTGTATCGGCAATGGACGGATAATATCAGCCTTCGCATTCAGCAGTACAGCGCTTTCTCTTCGGTTTTCAAACAACTATTAGATAGGAAAAAAATCCAAAAACCTTTCCATATGGCATTGGAACATAACCAAAACCATTTTCTAGAAGCTGTCCGCTTATTCATAGAATTGGATATCAATGCCTCTGCGATTGATGGAAGCAAAGGCAACACAGAGCAGCAGCTGTTTGTTTATATGCTGAAACAAGCGCAGAAAAGTTCGATTTTCCAGTTTCCTAAAACCCCTTGTCGTGAAAAGCTCAAAGAAATCGTTGTCGCTCTTGCGAACAAGGAAGTTGACGAATGTACTGGAACACCGCAGGAAGTAAAACGCTGCGAAAGGGCTGTGGGAGTCACCCAAGAGCAGCCTTTTAATAGTATCGTGGTTCACGGCGTACATCAGTTCACACCGGTACAGCTCCGCCTTTTGCTTGCTATGGAAAAGATGGGAATGACCATCATCTTCCTGTTCAACTATCAAAAAAAATACTCTAAGATTTATTCCTCTTGGAATGAAATCTACGGGTGCTTTGAAGTTCCAATTCACCATGACACCGTTGTTCGTGAATATGAGCCGCCCACAATGCAAAATCCAAGCAACGCTCTGGCCTGCGCCTTAGGTGAAATTTGCGAAGATAGAAATGCAGTAGGCAGCCCGTTGCTTAGAAAATGGTATAAGCTGTACGAGAGTATTCAGCTTATGGAGTTTGCAAACATTACCGAATATGCACATTTTGTCTCCAACCACTTTGATGCCGCTATCCAGAGCTATTCTGACTCTCGTAGCGTCATGGAGAGAGGCAATAATGTATGGAGTAATGCTGCTGTTCTCAGGCATTTGGACGAGCAAGTATACACGGCCAATAGGGATGTACATACCTTGCTCAAAATTTACTATCCCGAATATGCCAAAGATCGGCACTTTCTTTCTTATCCCATCGGACAGTTTTTTTCTGCAATCTACCGTCTATGGGATTATGAGAACCGACATATCATCTTCGATGTTAATGCCATCAAAGAGTGCTTGTCTTCCAACATCCTAAGTGTGGCTCCCGGTGAAGTGCTGCTTCGGACTTTCTATAATGTCGCAATTCTCTTTGAGAATGTGACAACATACGAGGAATTTCAAAGCGAAATCGTTGAGGGCTATGCCAAAAACTATGATAAGCTGGCTGCAACACCAGGTACGGATGCGCTCTCCGAACTTAAAAATCTGTCTGTTTACAGCAAGTATAAAGTCACTAAGAAAGACATACTTGCGCTCATCCGAGCGATTGAGGAGATTAACGAGATTGCAACCTATCTGTTTGCCCTGGACAATTCTCGTGAGGACTTCATTAACTTCGGTAAGCATTTCCACAACCTTGAAGAGTTCCTTAAGCAGCGTGAATTGGCTCTGGCTAATGAGCAGGAACGAGCCTTGATTACGGCTTTACAGCTGCGGTTGGATAAAATCAAGCCGGAAAACTCTACTTTCTCTGGCACATTCAGAGACTTGCAACAGGGTCTATATTACTATCTGAAGCAGAAAAATGACGAAGACCAGGGCGTAGACTGGATTGTAAAGAATTTCGAGCAGATTGATGGCGATATCCTGCAAAGCAAGCGGCAATTTGAGAAGGAACAGCGCAAGGTCTACCATTTTGCTTGCGTATCAGATCGTGACATGAATATGACCGTCAACGATCAGCTCCCATGGCCCCTCACGGATGAATTTATTCATGCGGCTTATTCACCCATTGACCTACAGTTCCAAGTGTACTACACCTCCTTGGGTGAACGCAGCAATTTTCTGAGGTATGCTCTATTCTACGGGCTGTGCTACAACCGGTGTGATGTTCGCCTCAGCTATGTTAAGCAATACGGTGACGAAACAACCGAGCCTTATGCTCTGCTGGCTATTCTGGGATTGGCTCCCAAGGCCGAGTTGGTAGAGAGTGTTCATAAATCCACACCATTTGCTATATCTGTTGGAAAAGAAATTACCAGGGGTGTTAAATATGACCGTTACCAGATGATGGACATGTTTTTGTGTCCTTATCGCTTTTTCCTGGACTATGTAATGGAAGATGGCCCTGTGGTACAAGGAAACTTCCTGTATCAAAAGTATTTCGAGAATTTACTGATTGAAGCGGTATGGAAGAGAATTGGAAAGCAAAATCGCGCTGACGCAATGAAATATTTGTCCCAAATTATGGATCAGGAAACGCAAAAGCTGGAACCGTACTTTAAGTTTTGGAAACGAACAGAGATTATTGACCTTAAACTAAGAGCCAAAAACTATCTTATCCATGAAGTTATCACAAATGGTTATGGGACAACGGTGATGCCCTATGTGCCTTCACATATGCAGATGCGAAAGCTATTTGGAGCCGCCTTATTTTCTATTGATATTTCCGAGGTGGAAAAGAAAAATCCTTACGGCCAGTTTGAAGCACTCACTAAGCGAGAAGGATGGAAAAAAATCTATTCTCTCCATAAGTTACCCAAGCCAGACAACCAGGCGTTGGCTGATTCCCTCCGTGGTGAAGCCAAAGAGTATCTCAACCAAACTTGTGGAGAAGACAAAGCTGCCATTTCTTCTGACTGGTGTACCTATTGTGTTCACAGAGGAAACTGCATGGAATCTTTCCTGCGTAGCGAAATTAGCATGTCCAGTTCCAGAGATGAACCTTGAAGAAACAGCATCAAAACTCTCGCTGATTTTAAGGTTCAGACTAAGCTTAGTTTTTGGAAGAACAAAGGCACATCAAACACACATTTGAAAGTCCTATAATACCGCAAGAAGCTACAATGCAGCATTAGTTTCTTGCTTAAGCTGGGAAAGGAGAACTGCGTATGTTGGTAGGATGTTACTATCGCTGTCCCATCGTCGTTGAAGAAGGTGACAGAGATCATCCCAGGTTTTATGTCCTTGCTCAGCTTATCGAGTATAACGAGATTGCCGATGCAGTCAAGGTCGAAATGCACGATCTGTTGGGAAGCAGGCAATACTATGGGGATTTATTTCAGCACAATGTGTTTTTTGCTCAAGCGGTGACTCGTTGCGAAGCCTGTCCAGGTGGTGTTGTTGAAGGACGTTGGGGACGAGGCACAATTGTGTCTCGTGCCTCTGAACCCTATTCCGAGGACGAACCATATTGGTATTGGATTAAACTTCCAAACGGAAAGCATGTCAAAGAGTGCGAAACAGAACTTAAGTTTGATTACTCGCAGATGAACTTTGCCCCTGACAAGCAACTCCGGGCCTATGAGTTCCAGCACCCTACATGGTTCATCAATCATCTCAAGGTAAGCAAGAATCTTCACCTTGTGAATAACGCTACCTATGGTTTCCGTGTGCTTGCCGGTTGCCGTGCTTTTCTGCTCCCACACCAGATAAGCACTGTGGCTCGCTGCTTTGAAACCACGCCTGTCCGCTATATGCTGGCTGATGAAGTTGGCTTGGGTAAGACCGTCGAAGCGTGTTCTATTCTCAGTATATTGGCCAGCGAAAAGAAAGATCTCCGGGTACTCATTATTGTGCCTGGTGCATTGGCCAGCCAGTGGAAAAATGAGCTACACTACAAATATGGTCTTGATGCTGTTATTGCCTCTCCTCGTGCCCCAATTTGTCTACTCCCTATGGAGGATATCGGTAAATCTTTGCTGACTCTTTCTATGCCCTGGGATCTTGCTATTGTAGACGAAACACATAGACTTCTTGCCAACGATACTTGGTACAGCCAAGTGCAGAATCTCAGCAGGAAAGTAACACATATTCTGCTTTTGTCTGCAACCCCTATCCAGGACAGAAATGAAGAGTATCGCCGTCTGCTTGCGCTACTCAATCCAGAGCAATATGAGACCATGTCTGCTGAACGCTTTTCCTGGATGGTAAAACGCCAAAAACGTATCCAAAAGTCTGCTAATCTTCTTTTGGGATATCTGGAACGCTATGACGAGTATACAGAAATTGTCTTAGATGATTTGAATAGTATTGTGGAAACACTTGAAGATGCAGCTTTGGAGAAGATGGTTAAGGATATTGACCTCAGTACAGAAGATCAGGGACTGTCCAAGGTCAAGCAAGCTTTAGCATATATTTGCGAGAATTACAGAATTGAGCGAAGAGTAATCCGTAATCGTCGGCAGTTAATTTCTGAAAAAATGGCTCGACGGACCTTGTGTGCTATCCCGTACTCACCTCTGTCTCTTAACGAAAACTATAATGAGATAGGGGCAATTCAGAACACTCTCGCCTATCTTGCTGATAACGGCGAAGATGATGAAGAATATGTGACCCAAACTGCAATTCCTCTTCTTTCTGCGTTGTTCAGCAGCCCGTGGGCCTTTGAAGATGCCCTCCATAAGCTCCAAATTGATGATGGAATATTGTTGGACAGCGCAGCTGCGTGGAGACGCCAAGCGGAGAATGAGCATAGTTTAGTGAATATCGCTCTTGATGAAGATCCTGATCTCATCAAAGGCCGCTTAATGACTGCCATGAACTACATTGACCAGGAAACAGATATCTTGGACGATGAAACCTGCAAACTGGTCGTATTTACAGCGCATAACGCTACACTTGTTCAATTTCTGAAATTGTTCAACACGCGATATGCCGATATGGGGATTCATGCGGTGGCGTTTGGCAAACACATGGATCGGGATGAACTTGAAGACAGCGTATATGCCTTTCAAAATAATCCTGCGTGTCGGGTAATCATCTGTGATGAAACCGGTGGTGAAGGCCGAAACTTCCAGAACGCCTCCCAGATTATTCATCTTGATTTGCCGTGGAATGCCAATGCACTTGAACAGCGTATTGGCCGCTTAGACCGGTTGGGGCGTGACCCCAACATGGATGTTTTGTCTGTTGTACTTTATGCAGATACTTCTGTTGAGGAGCAGCTCTTCCACATTTGGAAAGACGGCATGAAGCTGTTTGAGCAGTCTCTGAGTGGCCTTGAAATCATCACCGGGGAACTAAATGAATTAATTGTTGATGCTCTGCTGGATGATTACTATACCGGCCTTACCAATGCGTTTGATGATATTCTGGATCAAGCAGAAGAAATGCGGGAAAGCGTTGAGGACGAGCAGGATTTTGACCTTGGAGCCACTTTGTATCGTCCCTTGTCCCAGGGGATTGATAATGTTCTCGGTATCTACGCATCGGAAGATGACAATCTCTTTGCCACAGCCATGATGGGCTGGGGCAAACAGGCTGGTCTTTCCCCGGAAAAGCCTACCAGTTCTGGCTTGATTGAATTCAGAGAAAGCACTTTCAGCGTAAATGCGGCAAGGCAGTCTCTTTTCATTCCTCCCGAGTGGGATAAATATACCAATTCCTCCATTATGAGAAGAGAAGGCAGGCTCCTTGGTTCCTTTGACCGCCGGACTGCTGCAACCCGAGAGGATATTCTTTTCTTTGCACCGGGAGACCCTGTTTACGATTCTATCATCTCAAATGCAGTGGGCTGTAACAGAGGCAGATGCACTGGTATCGAAACGGTTGCAGCATACAACTATGATGGCCTTGTATTCATCTACAATATCGCACCAAAACTTGATGAGTTGCTTGAAAATGGGATGACCCTACAAACATTGGCGCAATATAGAATGTACCTCCCACTCAAACAGATTATTGTTACTGTTCCCTTAACAGCCCGAAGCAAAGAAGTTCCCGAAAAGGAGATAATCAATACTCTGCTTGCTCTGCGCCCCAATAGCGTCAACCACCTTGGGCGGCGTGGCGGCAGCAAAATGTCAATTTCGCCTTTGGAGCACTTTATCAGTCGAACCCCTCCCAGCACATGGGAACCTCTGGTTGATAAAGCTTCTGCAACAGCCTACAAACGGGCCTGTGCCAGACTTGAAAAGCGCTCTGATTTTGAAGCTGCTGAGAAAGAAATGCAGCGCGTTTTGAATGGTTATAGAGCAGAATGTATCTACATTGAACGAGATATGTCCGGCGTTGATGAAAGAGCACATCTGTTTGATGTGACACTTCGGGCGCTCAAAAATGCAAAACCGGAGTTAGATGCAGTCTGTTTCTTGAGGGTGAGAAGTAATGGATAGTAAAGAAGTATTACAGCAATACATAGTGGGAGCCATGAAGTCCCAAAGTGCCATTGCGGAATTAGAGAAAAATCTTGTCGATACATCTGATTTTTTGAAAATGCAGGAGGCAGCAAGATCACGCTATGTAATTGGATTTATCCGACGCGTCGTTCAGTTCAAACGAGAAGAAGCATCAGCAAAGGATATATGCCTAAATATTCGTGACCTTATCTTAGTTCTTGGTCGTGTGAAGCTTACTGAAAAACTTTACACGGTTGTAAAAGAGTACGGTACAGAGTTCGATCTCGTGTGTGAAAATGACCTGCAAGTGTCCTGTTTACACCATATTCCAGAATGGCTTGAACCTCATCAATACATCAAGGATGTGTACGCCCTTCGCCATGACGATGGTATTGAGCTTGAAACTGAATCTTCCGGTGATGCGATACTGGCAACACATACTGGCTTTAACGCCTATAAAAGCTTTGAACAAAAGGTAGCCGTTCATACCGCTTTGAATTTACCCAATGGCCATACACTACTTATTTCGCTACCTACTGGCGGTGGCAAGAGCTTGGTTACACAGCTGTTGGCAAGTTCTTCTGACGGATTAACTGTTGTAATTGTGCCCACTGTGGCCTTGGCTTTAGATCAGTATTATGCAGCCCAGCAAAACTTAACAAACGGCACCGAAATTTATTGTTATCGAGGCGAACAATCTGAAATTGAAAGAGGCGAAATCATCAAAGCTCTGAAAGATAAAAAGGCCCGTATGCTATTTACTTCTCCAGAGGCAATTTTGAAGAACTCAGAGCTTCACCGTATATTGGACAATGCAGCAAAAAGTCACTATTTGACCAATGTTGTGGTTGATGAAGCCCATGTTGTTCCAGATTGGGGTGTATTTTTTAGACCCGACTTTCAGATTTTCTCTATCCTTCTAAAGAAGTGGAAATATGAATCGGAAGGGTTTATCCGTACATTTCTACTTTCGGCCACGCTGTCTGATGATGTAGTTGACACCTTGTTTGCACTGTTTGGTTCAGACGGTAAAAATGCTCAAGTTCGTTGTGATGCACTTCGTCAGGAGCCACGATTCTATTTCCACTCTGCAAAGTCTCGAAAAGAACAAGTTGATAAGACTATCGAGGCCATCAAATTGCTTCCAAAGCCGATGGTTGTCTATGTGCTTGAACCAAGAGAAGCTCAGGAACTGCAAAAAAAGCTTCGTGAATTTGGATACAAAAACATCCCCGTTTTTGCCGGAGAAACCAAGGAAACAGACCGAAACACTATATTAACCGGCTGGAAAAATCACGACTTTGATGTTGTGATTGCCACCTCTGCCTTTGGTATAGGTGTTGATAAACCTGATGTCAGAACAATTATTCACGCTTGCTGTCCTGAAAATTTAAGCAGATATTATCAGGAGGTCGGGCGTGGCGGTCGTGATAGACTTCCATCGCTCAGCTTGTTTATTCCTTACCAGAGCAGGTATGACAGCGATGGTGATGTGCGTAGGGCATTGGGGCTGGTCAGCAAAAGAGTTCTCACCGTTGACCGCGCGGTTATCCGCTGGAAGGGGATGCTTTCTAACCCTGCAGCAATGATTGATTCTGATGAATGTGTTTTGAACACTTCTGCCACACCTTCCACGATGACAGACGAGGAGGCCGAGTATGCAGGAAACAGAAATGTTGCATGGAATGTAAACTTACTGCTGTTCCTGCATCGCACCGGGTTTATTGACCTTCTTGATGCAAGCTATGTATTCGACAAAAAATCGAATCCACCAAAAAAATACTATACGGTCACGATTAAGCTACTACAACCGGATATCCTCAGCGATGATGACAGCCTCACAGCTGCACTGACAGAACCCCGCGCCAGAGAATATGAAGCACAAATGGTTGGATATAGAATCATGAGTGAGCTTGTATCCTCTCCTAAAGCATTGTGTTGGGGACGTGTTTTCAGACACCTTTTCCCGCTTTCACGGGAAGTATGCAATGGCTGTCCAGCAGATCCTGAAGGCCGCATCACAAGTGATGATACTTACAAGTTGCGAACCGATCCTGAGATTAAGCTTCCAGCTGCACCTCCGACTCCACGCTTGGGGCGAAACATGGGGTCCTTTAATGAAATGATTATCAGCAGGCCATCAACTGGACCTTGCAGCACTGAAGAAGTTGCTGTGATTGCAGAAAAGGCTTACCAAAACAATATCGGTGCATTTGTTGTTCCAAGCCGTCTGGCCGATGAGATTGTTTACAATGGCATTCTCTTAAATTACGAAGAGTTCTATTATGCGGTTGTCCATTGCCCCTATCTCTTCGCTAAAGGTGTTGTCTGTATTTTTGACGGCGACACCGCCACAAACTTTACTCTGTATAAGAACCTTGGAAAACTGGATGCCTTTGGCTATCGTAAGATACTCTACTGCAACGAGAACACCATCGTTGCCAATGGTGGTAAAACGATAAGAGAGTATAGCGACGGTTATCCTATTCCGATTCAAAAATTCTAAAGGAGGTATTCGTATGTTCAAAGTCAATCCAGACGGCATGCGAATGGAGCCGACACCGGAGCGAGTTCTCTCTGTTTGCCGCTTGGTTTCCCATAAAAGCATGAGCCGTGATGAAGTGCGTCAGTGCATGACATTGGGTATCAATGATGAAAAAGAACTCGACCAAATCAACAAGTCAATCAATGTGGCCCTCGAAGAACTTGCCCTCATCAAAGCTGATGCCGACAATTTGGTCTTAGCTGTTGATCCCAATATAATCGCTTCATCTAAAGCTTTTCGGCGGTATGTGAGTGCTCGGGTCTTCTCTGCGAAAGACACCACATTTCACATGTTCACCAAATGGCTGATTGCTCAAAATGAGCGAATCTTTGCGCTGAAGTCTTGGGAAGGTATGGCTAAGACCTGTGCTTCCGAAGTGAAAGAGCTGGCTGCACTGAATGAAAACGCTGTCCTGGGATGGCGCTTTTGGGCGGCTTTTTTAGGACTTGGCTATTTGAGCGGAACAATGATAATCCCCAATATGAAGCTGCGGTTAGAAGATGTATTGGCAACTACATACACAGAAAAGTTCAAATATAACGAGACTGTTCTTGCCCAGGACTTCATACTTTGGTTGAGCACAAAAATCCCCGAAGTTGAGATTGGCAGTAATCTTCCTCTGGCTCTTTCTGCTGGTCTTCGCACACTGCATGAAATTGGTCTCATTAAGCTTGAAACATGGTCTGACTCCACTCCAGTCATGCTCTACTATGTAGACGGTGATCCTATCAATGGTTTCACACATATTTCGGTGAAGGAGGCGATGGCCTCATGAAATGGGAACAGTATCGTTCTGTAATGGAACGGTATGCGATTAAAACAGATGATATGGCCACTGAAGATGCCTATTTCATGTCTACTCACATGCCGTTCTCGTCTCTTGAGCTTTTCCGTGGTGGCTATTATGAAGAGGGAAAAATGCCTGCCCCTACAAAGTTGATGAGCGAAGATGAGGTTTTCGAGCAACTAATCTATAACCCTAACAATGAGCATCGTATGGTCATTGTTCGAGGCAATCACGGCACTGGTAAATCTCATCTCATCCGCTATCTAAAAGGCAAGTTTGAAAGAAGCCCATCTACTATATACAATCCTGCAACGGAGCAGTTGGTTTTCCTGCGTCGTTTGAATAACTCTGTCCGTGGTGCTTTTTCTCAGTTGTTGGAACAGGGGGCCATTAAAGACCCTGATGTTGCGGAGAAACTCCGTAAGTTTGTGATCTCTTCCGATTCCAAAGATGAAGATTCTTTCAAGACAGAGATTTTGTATGCCTATATTGCAGCTGTACGAAACGATGTGTCCGGTGAAACCTACAAAGCGGTTAAGTGCCGTGACATTGCCAGCTACCTTGCTGACAGTCGTGTAAGTGAACATCTATTGCGTGAAGGTGGCGCAATATCCAGATGCTATAATGTCATCACGGCTCCGAGCAATCAGATTCTTCAAGATACCACAATTTTCACAGAAGAAGATTTTAATGTATCTAAAATCATCCGAGCTGTAATGAAACAGGGCGATCCTCAAGCGTCCCTCTTTGCGGCCTCCTTGAAAGGCGATGACGTTGAGATTACCAAACTCATCAACTATCTTAACAGGTTTACGAGAGAGGTCATTCAGCGTTGTGCAGACATTTCCAGTGAAAATGCGGAAACGATTTTTGCTCAGCTGAGACGAGATTTGAAAAAGCAAGGCAAAAACCTAACGATCTTTATCGAAGACTTCACCGGCTTCACCGGAATTGACCAGGAACTCATTACAGCGCTTTCTTATGAGCATGGCGGCGATTACGCAGATCTGTGTCGTGTTACTTCGGTAATCGGCATCACCAACGACTATTATTATGCGTTTCGAGGTAATTTCAAAGACCGTGTAACACACCAAATTGAGGTCACAGAACGCTCCTATGGAACTGACGAGTTTATCATTCAGATGGCTGGCCGGTATTTGAACGCAATTTACTGTGACCCCACACAACTCCATCATTGGACTGACTCCGGTGCAGATTTGAGTGAACTGCCAATCAGTGATTTCACGCCTCCTTGTGAATGGGATACCACAACCATCGGAGAAAAGAAAGTAACGCTATATCCCTTTAACCGCCATGCACTGTTGACTCTGTATGAATCTCTTGCGACAAAAAGCCCGAGAATGTTCTTAAAGAATGTTATTCGCGCCCAGTTAAAAGAATACTTTGATGGCAAGCAGTATGGGGATGGTTGGTATTTCCCGCTTAACCCCAGTAATGTTCAGATGTCCAATGATCCCCATAGTTCTTCCATTGACCGTTTGGAAAGCATGAGTTCAGATGATAAGAACCGACTGAAAGCGGTGTTTGCCATTTGGGGGGATGGTTCTGCATCCGGCGTGAAAGACATCGACGGAACGCTGCGTTTTGGTGGCCTTAATCAAGCTTTCCTTGCAGATGTGGGGCTGAATACCTTTACTGGCATCGGTGAAATCGTGGATAAATCCACTGGCAAAGCTGTATCCCCAACTGTCACATCCAAACCAGTGACAACCAGTGGAAGCAATTCTGTTCATCATCCTACTACTCCAGAGCCTCCCGAGGCCAAGCCCCCTGTCGATGGTGCCACAAAGAATTATCGTAAGTTTAAGGATGATATCACGGCATGGTTTACCAAGGGTGAAACATTGAAATACGATCCCGACTATCGTGGCTGGCTTCGTACTCTTATTCGAGGAGACTCCAGGCAATGTGGTGCAATCAACTGGCAGGATATTGGCATCCCAGCCTATATTGCAGCAGAGCGTCTTTCCGACCTGAGCTGCTACTACATTGACGATCAGAGTTCTCCCACAAATACGGATAGAGCCATTGTTTACATGGACAGAAGTTCCGAAAGCCGCGATGTTCTGATGGCCTTAAATGAACTGAACTACGCAAAAGGTTGGGATTTCGAGGGCGCAGCTTATTACCAGCAGAGATTGATTACTTGGTTGGAACGCAGAAAAGCTGAAATCATCGAAAAAGTTGCCGCTACTAAGCAGGGAGAAGATTCTCTCCCGGTATTGGAGTGGTGCCTTGCGATCCAGTATCTCAAAGCGTGTATCTTGGGACAGAAGGTTGATACGAGTTCGCCCTATTCAGTAATCAAATCTCTGTTTAAGGATTTCAAAAAAGACGATAGCATCAGGAGAGATACCCGTGAGTGGAATGACATGATTCAGTTCATTCTTAATCGCAAAGCTGACTTTGATAGTGCATTGACCTTCTTAAAGCAAGCTTCTGCAACCACAATGGGTGCGGTCCATTTTGCAGTTGATCCCAACACGAAATCCTGTTACAGAACAGACGAGCTGGTGCTCGCTGTTGAAAAACTTATGGCTGCCGACTGGGATATTGAAGCAACATTACCAGGTAGCATCCCACAGAAGCATCTTCTCTATAATCCTGCCACGCTGTTGAAAGCGCTCTATCCCAGCGTTAAAAAAGCCATGACTGCGGATACTCAGGAAGCTGCAAAGGTGGTAGGCAAACTCGAAGAGTATATTGGTGAACTCAACCAGAAGAATCTCATTGATACGCTGTCTGCTATTCAAGAGCTGTTTTCTGTGTTTTCTGCGAATGGAATCATCGGAAGTACAGAGTTGCGGGTCAAGTATGAAAAACCTCCCATTGAGACAGCCAAAACGGTAATGGGGCATGTCAAGCTAATTAACGATGCGGCCTCTGTACAAGCAGTAAAGCAGCTGACGGCATACTCTGGCAACTCGCTACATGTGCTGTATGATTTCCTTAGAGATATTCAGGCAATTGCTCAAAAGGCTGACCAGGAAGGGGCGAAGGCCCAAAAAGACATAGCTGCTACTGGCGGTTTTGCTGGTGCAGAAGCATTGTCTGAAGCTGCCTTGTCCTCTATGGAGGCACTTTACGCTCAGCTTGAGAATATGGAGGTGTACGAAAATGCTGTTAACTGAGACAATCAAAAATTGCACCTCTGCTATCAAAAAACGCCGAGTAACAATCGAAAGCAAGCAGCATGCCGAAACTTACGCAAAGGCGTTGGCACAGCTTGCCCAGGCCACCGAGAGTATTAAAGATACCATTGATTGTGCTGCTGCCATGAAAGAAAAAGGAATTGTCAGCACTTCACTTATGGATGAATCTACTCGCAACGAATTGCTGGCTTGCATCGACGATTGCGGCAACGGTGTTTCTGAAATGCGGTTGACCTTGGAAACTGTTAGGCTTCTGAAATCCAAGGGAGATGCTGTTGCAGCACAAATTAAAATCGTATGGCGTGATGCTGCTCAGAAATATTCTGATGGTCCAAAAGGCTATTTGTCTATGATTGGTGGTCTATCAAATGACCCCAAACGGGCAAAGGACTTGACAGACAGCATCACTCAAACGGTTACTGGAAATCCATCCATCAAAGCAGTAAACAGCCTGGTTTCCTATGTGGCGGAAGCAAAGCAAATTACCGATCAATTCTCTTTGAACCCTGAAATCGAAGACTTCTTAAAGAAGGTCTCTTCTCAGCGGGCTACGGTTTTGGATTTGAGCCCCAATATCATGACATGGCTCAAGGAAAAGAATCTCACAGGCAAGCTGAAGATTAGATTTTAATAAAGGGGTGACATCAAAGACTGATTAAGGAAAGCGGTGCGGATATGTTTTATGAACCCAAAACACTCATCATTGTTTATAAAGATGAGATGCTTGCAAATCAAATGAAAAAGCTTATCGAAACTAAAGATGACACAGACGGCTCTATAACTGGAACAAGGGACAACAGCATCAATGTAGTAACTTGGACAGAAAAAGTGTGGCTTGCCAATAAGAAGGCCGGAAACATTACGTCCAAGGTCTTGTTCCTGGGCAGTATAAAAGGCGTTGATGCACTGATTCCTGTCCTTGATATTAAGTTTGAAAGACATGGTGTTCGTTATGGATGGGCCGGAAATCAAGCTGTCATCTATGTAAAGCCCAGCGAAATTAAATCTATTGAGAGCTACTATGCTTTTCACACGGAATTAGAATCTCTGCCTGCACCTCAGATAGTAAAAGATGCTGTCAAGCCTAAGTCCTCTCCCATAAAAAGTGAGGCATCTGAGGTAGAAACCCTATCTACAAATGAAGCAAAAGGATTTGTTGCAAAAAGCAGTGGCCTGCTTAAAAAGGCCAGAGAATCCATCGGTGATGCTGTTACGGATTTAAGAGAAAAAGCCTTCGTTTTCTCTGAGGAAAATTTCAAAAACAAGAAAGCAATGGAGCGGCAGATGTTGTTTTTCGGAGTGATCCATCTGTACAACGAGGGACTTGAGACATTCGTCAATTCATAAGGGTGATCTGTATGGTTAAATTCCAAGATGTAAAATGCGGCTGGGACTTTATGGCCAAGCTTATGGGTGCAGACCTTGCTGGGCAAAGTGCATTTGCTGATTTTACTGCTGCATCTGCACAAAACCAACAGATTGCCGCTCAAAACCAACAAATCCAAGCGATAAATGACGCCATTGACGAATTAGCAAGAAGCATTAACGAGCATCCGCATTTGAACTTGGGTGTTGAACAATTTAAGGGATATGTAGCAGAAGAGTTTCATGCGGCGACTTTCAACTTGGAGGCTATCCGGCAAGGCTCTACACACAGAGCTACTACGCTCCATGAAAACGGGTATGGCAGTGTTGATATAGATACCAACTTCGGTAAGCAGTACAGCTTAAAATATGCCAACACTGCTAAAGACGCAGAGGCATTCCAGGCAGTATTGGATCGAGATACAAGACTGCCCAAATACCACGGACAGGAACGGTTAATTGCTTCAGAGCAACTTCAGGATGCAAAAGCCTGGGCCACGAGACGTGCCGGGAAGGATATACTTACTCGTGAGGATGTTTCTGCATCGCATACCGAAACAGGCAAACACTTGGTGAGTAGAGTTTCTGATGGCGAGGGCGTCGAATCTCACGACCTTACAATTCAAGAATCCAAAGCCATTGCCCGTGAAGCAAAAGAAGGTGGATTTGATCCAGAAAAGCATGGTATCTCCAAAGAAACTCCGCTTGCTGAGGTACAGATTGCATATCTGAACCAAGCACTTAAAGCTGGGCTAACAGCCGCAGCGATTACCGCAATAACCCAATTAGTTCCCGAGTTGTATAAGGCAATCGACTACCTCATCAAGCATGGTGAGATAGATATAAATCAAATCAAACAGTCTGGGAAAAAAGTTATCTCCATAAGTGGTGAGGCGTTTCTACGAGGCTCTATTGCTTATGGTGTCCAAATGGCTCTTCAGTATGGCATGTTTGGTGAGGCGTTCAAAAATGCGAATCCAACACTCATTGGTGTAGTCGTTACGGTTGTGCTTGGGACAATTAAGGACAGTATAATGGTTGCCGCAGGAAAAATGTCTGCTAAGGAAATGGGAATGAATTTCGTAGATACATTGGTTATATCTTCGGGTTATGTAGTTTCTATGAAAGTTGGCGGGCTTATTGCACAAGCACTTTGTCCCCAGCTTCCAGGAATCGGTTATGCAATCGGAAGTCTGTTGGGGTGCTCCTTGGCTGTTGTTTATAATATAGGAAAGAATAAATTCATATCTTTCTGTATAAATACGGGGTTTACCTGCTTTGGCCTTGTAGAGCAAAATTATGAATTACCAGAGGCCGTCTTAAAAGAAATGGGTGTTGAGATTGTCCCTATTAACAGAGCAAAAGTAGGTACAGCAATAGTAGATCGTACACAGCCAACATCAAATATCAAGCGTTCGGTATACGAGACCATCAACATTACGGTATTGCGCCGTGGCATAATCGGCGTAAATAAAATCGGCTATGTTCTTTAACAATGATACGAGAAGGCCACGTTAAATAAGTATCCTACTACATAAAAGGCTCTCGATTAGACATCTAATCGAGAGCCTTTAGTCTTATTCAGTCATAGACTTCACATAGTCTATAAGAGCCGAGAAGTCAACCTTTGTATTGTGGTTCCAGGAAATACGAACAGCTTCACTAATCCTCGCTTCATCCAACCCCATTGCAGTTAAAACGTAACTGGGAGCATGACTACCGGAGTTACATGCCGAACCATTAGAGAAAGCATAATCCTCTTTTACCGCAAGGAAGATTCCTTCTGCATCAACACCGTGGAAACTGATATTGACAGTGGAAGGCAGGCAGTGTTCCTGATCTCCATTCAAAGTATAGTTCAGACCTTCCACAGCCTCCAGGAATCTTCGCTTGATCGATTTACAGCTTTCCATGTGGACAGCGGATTCCTTGTCGCTTAGCTGAGCTGCGAGAGCAAAGCCTGCAACCAAAGCCACCGGTGTAGTTCCCGGACGGTATCCGCGTTCCTGCTGACCGCCATACATAAGCTGTTTTATAGGAGGCCGTCTATATGTGCGGTCACGCCGCATGATAAATGCGCCAATCCCCTGGGGACCGCTAATCTTATGGGCGGTGATACTGAGCATATTGTATTTTGTGTTCCGCAAGCTATCATTCAGCTTACCAAAACCTTGTGTGGCATCAACATGAAAATATGTCTTGCTTCCTGCCAATGCTGCACCGACCTCTTCAATAGGCTGTATCACGCCGGTTTCACTGTTGACCTGCATCATAGAAACAAGCAGAGTCTTGTCCGTGACAAGGCTGAGAATCTGTTCCGGTTTAATTCGGCCAGACGCATCAGGCGAAACAACATCAACGACACAACCTTTTTCTTGCAGGTGTTTCATTGCTTCCAAAACAGACTTGTGCTCGATAGATGTGGTAATGAAGTGATTACGGCCACTCTCAAGAGCATAGTCCAGCAGTCCAAGAATCGCCATGTTATTACTCTCGGTGGAACCGCTGGTAAAGAAAACATCCGTACTATCCACAGCCAAGATCTCCGCAATGGATTTTCTTGCGGAGGAAACAATTTCCTTGGCATCTGTACCAAAGATGTGAGTTCTACTATCCGCGTTGCCATAATGAGTGCGATACACTTCAATCATTCGATCAAGAACCCGCTCGTCAATTGGGGCTGATGCGTTATAATCCAAATAAACTGCCATAACCTATTCCATCCCTATTCCATTTCTCTGAGACCGCTCAACTTTGCATAGTTCCAAATCTTCCACATAAGGTCTGCCTGATACCCCCTAAACTCAACTTCTATAATAGACTTTGGAAGGGAGATAAATTGTTCATTTCGAACAATCACTCTTGATAAGTTCTCTTTTGATGGAAGTTTATCTTTTTTCTTGCTATTGCATGTAGGGCAAGCAAGAACAAAGTTCCACAGATGATCTGACTTCACAAATGACCAAGGTATTACATGGTCAACATGTGCTGCTGTTTTAATTTTCTTTCCACAGTAAAAACAGGTGTTACCTTCGAATTCCACCTCCAGTATTTTGCGATAAACTGATAGATCAGAACGACGTGGTGTTGATAATTCTAATTTCCCAAGCACTCGACTCAGAGCATCATCAGAATTGACCTTTTCTAAGAACTTAGCCCAGGCATAATAATTAAGCTGTTCAATTTCTGGCTTGTATTTTAACATGAATTCATAAGCAACTGGGTTAATCCATAGCCCATCTGACTTTAACGAAAAACCATATAATTGTCCGTCAAAGTTCTCGTACAGAGCACCAACCACACATCGCTTACATTCTTTTGTCACGTTATTGATAATCCATTCTTTGTCCTCTTCAGCCAGATTATCAAACTCGAGCTTTTCTATTGCAGGTGTCCTTTGAAGTGCTTGTTCAAAAGTCTTCTCGATTTGAGAATCAGAATATCGTGTATTACCATGCATCTGCTTTAAGTGATACTTAGTAATCAAATTCCAATAGTTAATTGAAAACTTAGTAAAAATGTCTCGATAACTGAGTTCTAAACCACGATCTGATGGAGTGACAGATAAAATATTATCCAAAATAGATTTAATCAATCCAAATTTGTAAGTACTCCGCTTTGCACATGCATCAGAGAAAACAAAATTAAAAGCGGCCCAAAGTTCATTCTCATCAACATAATATTTGCGGATATCTCCTCTTGAAAGTCGCCAACCAGCCGCCATAGTAAACACCTACTTATCATGCCTTCATTTTCACGCTATTTACTCGCTCGGCATTTGCTGAGCACAAAAGAAATCTGTGTTTACCCCTCCTTCGGAAGAGCAGATTTGAGCAGATCAGAGCAATTTTTCAGAACATCTCTTGTGCTGTAATGGTTGATGCCCCTGTTCAAATGAAGTCTAAAATACTTTGCGAGGGTCTTTTCATCGTCACCAAGTCCATCGTTAATGCAACGCTGTCGGATGATAGCTTCGTAGATTTCGGAATACTCACCAGCAAAGGTAGACCAATCCATTTCCACATTACTATCGGACAAGGGATCGACGCCACCAGGGACAGAAGGCTCAGCCAATGACCAGCAAAGCGCCCAACGGCAAAGGACATTCCAGTTCTGGACTCCTGTTTTTGCTTTGATGCGGATAAGCCTGTCCTTTTCGGGCTGTGATAATTTGAAATGCTTTACAATCATGGGCTACACCTCCTCAAAATACCCGTGAACAATCGCAGTACACTGTTCCTCTTCACGGTAGAGGAGTGTATAATAATCGACTACGTTATCTCGGACAAGATCGAGATAACGACCATATACTTCTTCGTCCGTAGAGAGAACCATTACCTGCGAACTTGCCGCCGGTAGGTACTTGGTTACAAAATTAGCTCTATGAGAAGAATCCAAACGAGCCATAGGGGTGTCGATGATAACGGGGGCTTTGTAACCGGAAGTCAAGGCCAGTGCCCAAACGATAGCAACTGCAAACATCTGCTGTTCACCGGCAGAGAGCTGGCTCTTCAAAAGCTCGTTGCCATCCAAATCGAGAATAGTAACATCCAGGGTACTGGTGTCAATTTTGATTTCACTTACCAAAGAATCCTTTTCAACAAGTTCAAGAAAACATTTTGTTGCTGTACTGGATAACTTTTCGACTTTTTCACGCTGCAACCGTACTTTGAACTCACGAAGAACCTCGATGGACATTGCAGCGTATTTTACGATACGAGCATTGTCATCATTCGTGTGTTCCTTTTCGGCAATTGCCTTAATCAGCTGGATACGCTTCGACACAAGAATATCTCTCTGGCGCTTTAAGCTTTCGATAGATTCCAACTGGCGCTGATACTCAGCATCCGCAAGGGTTTTTTCGGCTTCAACAGTTTTCAGAGCATCAAAGAGCTGCATGGCCAAAGTCTTTTCATCCGCAGCGCCTAAGTGTGCATCAAGGCTCATCAGCTCGCTCTCTTGAGCATTCACGCGATTTACAAGCGTATCAATCCGTTGCGTAATATTCTGAAATACTTCTGCAATTAGCCGCTGATATAGCATCATACTTGTCGCAGACATATTCTTCACAGGTTCTTTCGTTGCACCTTCGGGGATGTGCCCAATCAAAACTTCATTAACAATGTCTTGAACAGTTCTGAGATCCGACTTACTGAGGCCACATGCGGCAAGCCGCTCAAGAATTTGCTGATGCAGATTTACAATAATCCTTTCTGAATAGATCTTTACTTCTGATTGCTGAGAAGAAAGTTCATCCTCATAAGACTGCGTAACCAAGTTGCGGCACAGAAATAGTGGAGTAGAAGCATCCACAGTCAACTGCATGATTTCCTCTTGAACTCTCTCGACTTCGGAAGATATTTTCTTCATCTCCGCTTTAATTGCATCACGGTTACGACTCAGATCTCCGCCTGAAGACCAGAACTCTTTTTCCTTCGCTTCAAGGGCAGCAGCCAAAGTCTCACATCTGCGTTCCAATGTATTTGCTTGCCTTGTGGATTCAGCGAGGCGAGTATCAATATCAGTAATTTGCTTTTCTACCTCTTGATAGCCCACATTCTCTTCGCTGTCTTCAAAAGCAGCAAGAGCCTTTTTTTTGCGTCGAATTACCTCGTCGGTGTGCTCAATGGCTTTCTCGATGGAAGAGACGCCAATCGCAGATTTAATGGAACTTTTAATCTGCTCAAAAGATGTGTCATCGGCCAGCTGCGTAATTTTCTCGTTGTTGAAAAAGAAGAAACGGGCAATACCAAAGGGCAGAATTTCTTCGATATAATAGCTCCAACTCTCGCCTAAATACTTATCGACAGCGCCATCTTTTTCAACGATAATCTTCTGCTCTACTTTTTTTCCTTTGACTGACCACGAGCGTTTTACACGCAACGATGTTCCGTCATCCAGGCATAAGGAAACCGCAACATAAGTCTCATCATCGGTAGCATGTTTATTGATATGGTCGAGCAGCATCTTGTCGTATGACCGTGCTTTTTCCTGTATATATTTCAGGGCCTGTTTGCCATAGAGCGCAATCAAAATACTGTCATGAAATGTGGTTTTGCCTCTACCATTCAGTCCACCAACCAGTGTAATGTTGCGATTGCCGATTTGGTCCGTAAGGCACATCTCGTGAGTGCCCTTGTATATACCGAAGTTATGAAGTTCAACTTTCGTAAAATACATGTTCACTCACCTCAATCTATCAAATCATCGGGGGCTACTTCACCGATAAGCGCAGCAACTGCATGAGACCGCCCCCGCGCAATTTGCTCTGCATCCTTTTCATTACAATAAAAAGCTTTTTTGATTTCCTTTTCAATGTCGAGAATAACATTGCGCTTATTAGAAATAGCCGCCGCCTTTGCTTCTGTGTCTAAAATAGCTCTTTGCATTTCTGCGAGTAGCTGTTCGTCGGGATACATTTCTGCACAGACTTCTTTAAGAAGTTCGGCTTCCGGTGCACCAAAATATTTGTTTTTGCTAATGATGCCGTCAGAGTATTTCTTGCCAGTAACTTCTTCGTAAATCCTTGGCAGAGAATCATCAAACTCGTGGAACTCATCAAGCCAAAGCTGCCGGATAAACTTGAGTTCTTCCATCGTGATCAGTGGAACATCTTTGATTTCATCTGGACCAATTTCATGCACCAGTTGCTCTACTTCAAGAAGTCTGCGAAGGAACTTTTCTCTGGTTTCTTTCGTATAGGGTCCATGCACAAGCCGATTATTATGTAATTGCAGATGGCCATCTCTCTTGCGAAAGTCACGACGGTCACGGTCTGTCTGCCAATCACCGTGTCCTGCAATTTCGTTGCGAAACTCAAGCATGGGAAGCATCCATGCCTTTTCCTCATCATTTTGAATCATGGCAGCCATAGACTTATCTTCAGTAACCATTGTGCAAACCCAGCAACCAAAGCGGCTATTGCCGCAGCTGGGCGTGGAGGAATCAATCACAAGGGGACATTCACCATCGGCAGAGGCTCCGCTATACATCGCAAGCAGATCCTTGTTGGAGTGTCCCCAGGGATTTGGCACCTGAACAAGATACTGCCAAACATTGTCATTCAGCCAATTCTCAATGGGGGTAAACACATAGGAGTTGGGAAACGAACCATTCGGGCTGAGATGTGCTCTGTAACGCTTCTTCTCATACCCTTCCAAAACAGCTTTGCGGACAGCACTTTCTGCTTTACGAGAGCCAAGGACCATGATTGCTTCGCTTTCTGCATCGAGTATACTCTTGATAAAGCGATTGGAGGCGTCAATCTTCATTCTGTCGGTACACCAACGAAAGTCACGGCGAGGATAGGGATATCCGCGTCCTATCAGATTGACCCAAAATGTGTTTGTCGTTGCAGGAGTCAGTCTATGAGGAACAATGGGAAGTCCCTGTTCTTTTGCAGATTGCTCCATCTTTTTAAGAGATTCGGTTGCCCAAATTGCCACCACAGGAGACTCAACCAAAGTATCTGTACTGATAACATGTACGGTTTTTTTGAGCTTCTCTCTTGGCAACTCTTGGAGTGCATACCAAACAAGCTGAACAACGGCGGTAGAATCTTTACCTCCACTGTAACCACAAATCCAAGGAATCATATCTTCAAGATACAATTCCTTAATTATCTCTATCACTGATCTTATATCTTCTTTTGTCAGATTAGCCATTTTCCATACCTACCGTTTCAAGTAATACATTTTTCATGTAGCAGGACATAGTGCGTTGTGTTGATCTGTTGGCCGCTACTCTACCATTAACAAACACAAGGTTTTCCCATACCGGATTTGTTTTTCTCCAATCTATGGAGTCAAGGTTTTTCAAATAGTTTTCCCATTTGTCCAGGGGCATTTTAACGAGTGCATTTCCTGCAAAACCTAACGCAACCAGCGTAAGACTAAGGGAGCAAATATAATCTCTTCGAACATCGGAGGACTTCAATTCTCCAGCCTTTACCTTCTGCCACTCGGGAATATGTGTTCCAACTGCATTCCAATACTTTTCTGCAAGACTTATTTTCTTTTGTAGAGGTAGATCAATCCCGCTGAGCAATTCATTGGTTGCAGTACAGATAGCGCTTAAAGTGAATAGAGCCTTGGAGCGATTCGAGATTGCAGTCCGTTCTTTTTCAACAAGGCCTTTGAATACATCAACATCTTCAATTACTTTCTTTGCGACTATTGACGATTCCTCGCGTGAATTGAAAAGAATATTGATTGATCTCGTAGGCTTAATTGCATATCTGTTCAAGTCTGAAAACATTTGCTGAGAACGAACCAACCCTTCGTCGCGATAGAACACAACAGAGATATGTTCATTTTTCAATGACGGATCAATTTTCAACGCCTCGGCTATGGCCGCACGCCGGTGTTGTCCATCATTTATCAAAAATCTTGATGTCATAGAAATGCTGATTGTACCCACTTGAGGCGTAATATCAGAAACAGATTGAAAATCCATACTTCCATCCACTGAAACAGTTAGCGCAGAGAACACATAGCTGTCTGGATTGGACAGTATATAATCTCGGATTTCTGGAATACGAGATTTGTTCAATATACGCTGCGATCTAACTTCAGGAGGAAGTTCCTCATCAGCAAATTGAAAGATTTTTGCTATCACTTCCAAGGGTACCATTGAGACGTAATATTCTCTTTGCGCTTGAATTCCTTTTACAGCTGGAAAGACAAAAGCGGCACTACGCATACCGATGGTTCCTTTCTATTTTGGTGTCTGCTTATAGCACGATATTTTTATTATACACCAAAATGGAAGTCTTGTAAACGATGTTTGGATATCTTATGTTTGTTTTATTAGAACAAACAATCACAAACAAAAAATCGTCACCTCTGGAGAAACAAAAAAGCGTTCAAAGAACGCGTAGCCGCAGAATAGAATTCTGCGTTCAACGGGGTTTGGGGGCATAGCCCTCAACAAGCAGCATGTGGCATTTGGATAGCCACATGCATTGCTTGCCTCTTTTCCCGCAGGAATATCGTTTGTACCACTTTTCTATAAGTAGCAACATAATTTGACAGTAATCGTTCTTATTGTTGTGATACTATGAAATTAGAAGAAATTATAGTGTTTTAAGGAATATAAGGCTAATTGTCGGGGAAATGGGGGAATTTATGATTAGGATACATAAAGAACTCATTGAGTTATTAAAAAAAGCCAACTAATACCACCTTTACAATTTGCAAATTATTGCGAAAAATGTTGTAAAATATCGGCAATCAATATCCATTGCGCCTGTGTGTCAGTTTGTCACACAGGCGCTTTTGT
>ERZ1643247.999-NODE-999-length-29181-cov-43.851954_pt1 | contig 29181 bp, 24 predicted proteins | sample MGYA00579264_ERZ1643247 | MGnify/ENA primary metagenome ERZ1643247 (study PRJEB29033, sample SAMEA4952262) | chicken gut metagenome | biome: Broiler Chicken; feature: Gastrointestinal Tract; material: Caecum | place: Ireland | collected 2018 | study: Broiler... | reverse complement strand
TTCTCTGAAATCAAGCAAAAGCTCTCATCTCTTTTGAGAGATTTTGCGCGAAGGGTAAAATAATTTACTGCGCGTTTGAAAACGACGTTTTTCAAAAAGCGCACCCAAGTAGCCGCATACCTACGGCTTATGCAGGAAAGGTGAATGCGGCGCGCGTAAATATGGTGTGCCCTAAAAGGGCGCGCCGCAGAGGAAAACTCCGATTGTACCGAGCAAAGCGAGGACAATGGGGTTGTCCTAAAAATCACGACAATTTGTTTTGTCTGCTCAAAACAAATTGTGTGAGAGGTTTTTTTATGGTCACTCTCAAAACAGTTATTCTCGACAGCGAAAAGTGCATCGGCTGTATCACCTGCATGCGCAGATGCCCGACCGAAGCCATCCGCATCGAGAACGGCAAGGCGAAAATTTTATACGACAAGTGCATCAACTGCGGCGAATGCGTGCGCAGCTGCAAGGGGGGAGCCAAGCGGCCCGTGTACGACAGCTTTGACCTCGTAAAGAGTTATAACTACAAGATCGCGCTGCCCTCTCCCTCGCTGTTCGGTCAGTTCAACAACCTCGACGACCCCAACTACGTCATCGAGGGACTTCTGGCGCTCGGGTTCGACGATGTGTTCGAGGTGGGTTTGGCGGCGGAACTCGTCACCGACTGCACCAAAAAACTCATGCAAAAGGGGGATTTGCCTCGCCCCGTCATCAGCACGGCATGCCCGGCGGTCGCGGAGCTGATTTTGCTCAAATTTCACGAACTTGCCGACCACATGCTCCCCGTGTACGCCCCCGCGAAGATCGCCGCAAAACTTGCCAAACAGCAGGCGCTCGAAAAGGGAATCCCCGCGGACGATATCGGAATTTTCTTCATTTCGCCCTGCCCCGCCAAGGTGTATTCGCTGCACCGCGAGGAGGTCGCCAACGAAAAGTACATTTCGGGCGTCCTTGCGCAGAGCGACATCTATTTCCGCCTCGTCGATAAGATGAACAAGATCAAAAACCCGCGCAAGCTCGGCAGGTGCGGGTACAAGGGGCTCGGCTGGGGATCCTCGGGCGGGGAGAGCAACTCTTTGGGGCTGGGCAATTACATCCACTGTTCGGGTACGCGCAACGTTTTGGGGCTATTGAAGGAGATGAGCGACGGAAAGCTGGACGGCGCCGCCGACTTTGTGGAGCTGAACATGTGCCCGGGCGGGTGCGTGGGCGGCGTTCTGAATGTGGAGAATGCGTTCATCGCGCGCAACCGCATGCGTCAGCTCGCCGAACATATGCACATCCCGCCCGCGACCATGGAGCAGTACGGGTTGGACGAGAGCTTTTTCCTATGGGATAAAACGCCCGAGCCGTCCACTTCTTTTCAGCTCGATCCTGACCGGTTTGCCGCCATGCAGAAGTTGTTCCGTGTGGAGGAGATTCTCAAACAGCTGCCCGGCATCGACTGCGGCGCGTGCGGCGCGCCCACCTGCCGCTGCCACGCAGAGGACGTCGTGATGAACGGCGGAAAGATCGAATGCGTGCGCATGGAGGAGAAGAAATGAATGTTTCCGAACTCGCAAAGGAGAGCGGCTGGCAGGTCTTTTCGAAAGGGGAAGACCGCGCGGTCGAAAGCGGCTACTGCGGCGATTTTTTGAGCAACATCATCTCCCGCGCGCCCGATTCGTGTGCGTGGCTGACGGTAATGAACAACGTGAACGTGGCGGCGGTCGCGACGCTCATCGACTGCGCCTGCATCGTCCTGTGCGAAAACGTCGCGCCCGACGATGCGTTTGCCGCCCGCGCCGGGCAGCTCGGCCTGTGGGTGCTGGGCGCGCAGGAGAACGTGTTCGAGGCGGCAAAGAAGGTGGCTGCGATTTGCGGGGTGTGAGTAAGGGTTCGCCAATTTCTCGCCGAGCTGACGGCTGCGAAATTGTGCGATTGGAGGACAACCCCAACGCGCACCGCTTTGCAAGCGGCGCGGCGTACGGAGTTTTCCTCGCCGCGGCATTTTTTAGGGCACACATAATGTAGAATGCCGCGGCTTCACCTTTCCTGCAAAAGCCGTACGTATGCGGCAAATAGAGTGCGCTAATCCAAAATTGTGATTTTGGAACGCGCTTTTAATTATTATAAAACCATATTCTCACGGAAAATCGCAGCGCAGCGCGATTTTCGTGAATTAAGGCGGCGGAGCCGAGGCGGATGCGGGCAATGCTTGGCAGGGCGTTGCGGGAAAACTCGTGTACAGCCGTAAAAAGCAGGGGGCGACGGATGAAATTATACTACGATTTTCATATCCATTCGTGTTTGAGCCCCTGCGGCGATGAGGACAGCACGCCCAACAATATCGTCAATATGGCGCTCATCAAGGGGCTGAACGTCATCGCGCTGTCCGACCACAACACGGGCAAAAACTGCCCCGCGGCAATGGCGGTAGGGCGGAAAAACGGGCTGGTCGTTCTGCCCGCCATGGAGCTGACGACCGCGGAGGATATCCACATCCTCTGCCTGTTCGAAAAGTATGAATGTCTCGAAATGTTGGAGGCGTATATCCAAAAAACGCGCCTTCGGGTGAAAAACAAGCCGGAAATTTTCGGCAGGCAGCGCATTTTGGACGAAAAGGACGAGATCATCGGCGAGGAGGAAAACCTGCTCATCGTTTCGAGCGGGGTGTCGGTGGAGGAAGTTGCGGCGCTCGTTGCGGGGTTCGGCGGCATCGCCGTACCCGCGCATATCGACAAGCAGGCGAACGGTCTCGTCGGCGTGTTGGGCGCGTTCGACTACAATTTGGGGTTCAGAATGATCGAAAGCACACTCGATTCGGGGGTGAACCTGCCCCGCCTGACAAATTCCGACGCGCACTATCTTTGGGATATTGCGGAGGCGGAGCATTTTATCGAGGCGGATTCGTGCAGCGCGCACGGGGTGTTCGCGGCGCTGAAGCGAATGTGCGAGGAAGGAAAGTAATATGTCTTTGGAACGGGTCAAACAATATCTGCAAAAATTCGGGCTGGACGGGCGCATCCGCGTTTTGGAGCAATCGAGCGCGACGGTCGAACTGGCGGCGCAGGCGCTCGGCTGCGAGCCCTGCCGCATCGCCAAAACGCTCTCCTTTGCTGTCGGCGGCGGGGCGGTGCTCGTTGTGGCGGCGGGCGACGCGAAGGTGGACAACCATAAATTCAAGGAGTTCTTCGGCACGAAAGCGAAGATGCTTTCGCCCGCCGAGGCGGAAACACTCGTCGGGCACGCGGTGGGCGGTGTCTGCCCCTTTGCGGTGAACGAGGGCGTTTCGGTATATCTCGACGAATCGCTCAAGAGGTTTGCGACGGTGTTCCCCGCCTGTGGCTCCTCCAACAGTGCCATCGAACTTACCTGCGAGGAGTTGGAACGGTGCGCCGACCATTGCAAGGGCTGGGCGGACGTCTGCAAGCTGCCCGCGGCGGAGAACTAAAAGGCAGAGCACAAAACAAAACCGCAGAGGGTGCGCGCTTATAGCCGCGCCTCGGCGGGAAATATGCCTGCATTCCCGCTGTACGTTTTGCGGCGCAAAGCGGGCGCGATGCGGAACCGCGAAAGGGTGCGGATTCCGTCTTTTTTTGCCGAAAAAGGGCGGCGGGGCGTTTGCAAACGCCCCGCCGCTTGACTTTTTCCGTGAAAAAATATATGATGATAGAGTACAAAAACGGCATGGTTGCCGCCCGCAAAAGCCGTAAGCGCGGCGGGCACAAGAGGGAACACCGATGAAAAGTTTTTTGAGCGAAAAGGCGAAAAACATCGCGCCGTATGCGGCGGGCGAACAGCCGAAGGATAAAAAATACGTCAAGCTGAACACCAACGAAAACCCGTACCCGCCCAGCCCGAAGGCGCTGGAGGCGTACAAAAATTTCGATTTTTCCGCCCTGAATTTATACCCCGCGCCCGATGCGGACGCGCTTCGTGCGGCGATCGCCGCGGCGGAAGGGGTTTCGCCCGAAAACGTGTTCTGCGGCAACGGCAGCGACGAGATCCTCGCCCTCTGCCTGCCCGCCTTTTTCGACGAGGGGGGCGAAGGCGCGGCGTTTGCCGATATAACGTACAGCTTTTACCCCGTTTTCTGCAACTTTTTCGGCGTAAAATACACCCTTTTGCCCTTGGAAGAGGATTTCTCGCTCGATTTGGATAAACTTTCGGCGCTCCCTGCGCAGGGGGTCATCGTCGCCAATCCGAACGCGCCCACGGGCATCGGCATTCCGCTCGCGGAGATCGAGCGGTTCGTAAAGAAAAACAGCGGGCGCGTCGTCATCATCGACGAGGCGTATATGCCCTTCTTTAACGAGAGCGCCGTTCCGCTCACGAAAAAATACGAAAATCTGCTTGTCGTAAAGACATTTTCCAAGGGCTATTCGCTTGCGGGCATGCGGTGCGGGTACGCCGTCGGCAATGTTTCGCTCATCGAGGGGCTGTTCCGCTGCAAAGATTGCTTCAATTCCTACCCGCTCGACCGCGTTTGCCAGGCGGTGTGCGCCGCCGCCATCTCCGACGGGGCGTATTATGCGGAAAAGAACGCGCTCGTCATTTCCGAGCGGGAACGCCTGACTGAAGAACTGCGGGGCAGGGGATTCGAAGTTTTGCCCAGCAAATCGAACTTCGTATTCGCGCGGCATACGCGGCTTTCGGGGAAAGAAGTGTACGAAGGTCTGCGCGCGCGGGGGGTGTTGGTGCGCCATTTCCAGAAGCCGCGCATCGAAAATTTCTGCCGCATCACCGTCGGCAGCCGCGAACAGAACGACGCCCTGCTCGCCGCGCTCGATGAAATGCTGTAAGGGCGCCGGGTTGTAAGGCGGAGGAGCGGCATTCGCGCGGAGCGATCACAGAAAAAGCGCGGCGTAAAAGCCGCAAAAAGAACCGAAAATTGCACAACGTTGCATATATTTCAGTACAAATAGGATAAACGAATGCGCATATGCGGCAAATGAGGGGCAATTTCAGCCCGTTTTTGCGCCGTATGCGCGGCGAAACACATGAGAGGAAGAACATTCGAGGTTTTGGAGGTCTTTTTCGCATGTGTTTTTCTTTGCTCGATTCCGCCATCGCAGGGTGCGGTCTGGCGACCCGCGTGCGCTTTTGTTCCGTTTCGGCTCTCGCACAGGTTCTCCGCGCGGCGGTGCCGTACGGGAAGATCGTGCTTATCGCCGAGGAAGGGGAGGGCTTTGCGCTCGCCGGGCGGCTGCGCGAGGGATTGGGGGAGTTCCGCCCCGTTTCCGTCGTTTTGGGCGGGGAGGACAAGCTCGAGGGGCTGTTCTCGCTGGCGGACGACGTGCGCGCGGCGGTCGGCATCGGCGAGCGGGGTGCGCTCGCGGCGCGCTTTTTCGCCACCCTGCGCGGCGGTTATTCCTGCGCCGTTCCCCTCGCGCCGTATGCGGGCGGTATATTCGAGCCTACGGCACCCGTCGGCTCGGGTTGGGGCGGGTATCCGCTCAAAGCCGCCGATTTCGTCGTTGCGGACGGGGAGAAAATGCTCCCCCGCTTTGCCGAGGGGGTCGCGCGGCTGTCGCCCGCGGCTGTGTGTGCGGAAGATTTGGCGGTTGACGCGGTATTTTCGGGGGAGCGGAAGGAGTTCGACCTGCGTACCCCCGCGCAGCTGGCGCTCGAGGCAGAGCACGGAGCCGAAGGGGCGAAAAGGTTGTTCTGTGCCTCGGCTCTTTTCTATATTGCAATGCGCGGCGCGCCCGCGTTCGCCTGCACGGAGGCAGCGCGCGTTTTGCAAAAGCGGACGCTTCGTTCCCTGCCCGATTGTTTGTTGGCGCTTTGCGGCGAATTTTCGAGGCGGTATATGCGATTGTTCGGCGAGGGAACTGCGCGCGCTTTCTTTATCCCGGATTATGTGCGGCGGGCAGAGCTGTGTGCGGCGTGGGCGGGCATATCGCAGAAAAATCTGTTGAAAAACGTGCGTGTTCCCACGGCGGAGGAATCTTTCCGCCGTGCCGAGCTGTTCGGGGAATGCCGCAAAAAATTGCATACGTCCGCGCAGATTTTGTCCGCTTACGGCAAAAAAATGCGCGCAAAGTACTGTGCGGCAGGGGGAGTTTTGCCGGCGGTTTCCCGGGCAGAACTGAACGCCGCATATAGCCGATCGGCAGAACTTACGCCGCTGCTTGCCCCGCCCGTATTGGAACGGGAGTTCGGGATGTTGGCGTGCGAGGAAGGCTCTTTTGTATAAGATATCATATGCATGCAAAGGCATTCGGGCAAAAATAGGGGAATACGGGCAGAAATTCGCCCGTTTTTGTTCCGTACATATGTATAACCGCATAGAAAAGGCTGTTCAGGGGGCGAATTTAAAGAGTGAATTTGCGGCATTTTAATAATTACTTGCAAAAACGGAAATCACACTTTTCGTTTTTCCCCGATTTGCCGAATGGTTGCAGGAAAGGTGAATGCGCCGCGCATATTCTGGTGTGCCCTGAAAGGGCGCGCCGCAGAGGAAAACGCCGAACTGAAAAAGGACGTGCTTTTGCACGTCCTTTTTGGTTGGGGTTGCAGAAAGCCGCAATAGCGCGGCATTGCAATGTGCCTGCGCTCTGTCACGGCATTGCTACGCGCCCCGCTTTTTTGCGCGGTCAGCTTTTGCGCTCATAAAAGGGGATGAGCAGGTCGGAAGCCGCGCTCACCGAGCGGGTCTTGCCGCTTTCAAACTCCACCGTGTACGCGCCGCCGCCAAAATCGAGCACCACTCCCGCGCCGAAATGCGGGTGCCGCACCTTATCACCCGCCCTGAACAGAAACCGCTCTTCCGACGCGGGCACGATGCCCATGGAAAGCTCGCTCTTTTTGATGTAACTCTTCGAGCGGGCGAGATGCCCCTCCGAAAAGGCTCCGCTCGCTTCGAGCAACTCCTTGTCGATGTCGAATAAAAAGCGGGACGTGTACAGGTTTCCGCCGCAGTTCGCGTCGAATCCCTCCGCGTCGGAGAGGTACAAAAGGCTCTCCGCGCGGGTCAGCGCAACGTAGGCGACCCGCCGTTCCTCCTCCATCTCCTCACGCGTGCGTATCTTGCGGGAGGGGAACAGTCCCTCGTTCAAACAGCACACGAACACGGCGGGGAATTCCAGCCCTTTGGCGGTGTGTACCGTCATCAGCTTCACGCACTCCTTTTTGTCCTCCGCGTCCGCGCTCGTAATCAGCGAAATGCCGTTCAGGTAATCCTCCGCGTTCACCTCTTCGCCCGCCGAATCGACCGCCTCGCGCACGGAAGCCTTCAATTCGTTGAGGTTGTCAAGTCTGTCCTGGTTGCCGCACAGCCGCAGATACCCCTCGTAGCCGCTCCTCTGCAGGAGAAAATCGAGCGTGTCCGCGAGGTCATTTTCGCGGGAAAAGTCCTTCGCCTCGTCGAGCAGGGTGAGCAGTTCGCGCGCCTTGGTGCCCTTGAACAGGGGATGCTCCGCAAGCTCCCGCAATGCACAGAGGCGGGATACGTTTTTGTTTTCCGCGACCTCTTGGAGCATGTTCTGCCGCGTTTTGCCGATGCCGCGCGCGGGCACGTTGACCACGCGCAGGAAGGAAACGTCGTCCCCGAACACCAAGAGCCGCAGATAGGAGAGTGCGTCTTTAATTTCCCGCCGCTGGTAGAACGCCGTGCCGCTGTAAATTTCGTAGGGAATCTTTTTGCGCACGAGCGCCTCTTCGATCGCGCGCGACATATAGTTGCCGCGGTAGATGACCGCGATGTCCGAAAGGCGCATGCCCTTTTCGCGCAGGGCGGCGATCTCGCCCGCCAAGGCGTCGCTCTCCTCCGCGCGCGAGCGGGCATGGCGGTAGCGCGGCTTTTGCCCGCTTTGGCGCACCGCCTGCAATTGCTTCGGAATGCGCCCTTCGTTGCGCGAAATCAGCGAATTGCTCACCGAAAGGATCTCGGGCGTAGAGCGGTAATTTTTGTCGAGAACGATCGTCTTTGCGCCCTCGAACTTCTTTTCAAAATCGAGGAAGAAGCGCACATCCGCGCCCCGCCAGGAATAGATGGTCTGGTCGGGGTCGCCCACGATGAACAGGTTTTTGTGCTTCCCCGCGAGCCGCCGCGCCAGCTTGTACTGCTCGCCCGAAACGTCCTGAAATTCGTCGATCTGGATGTATTCGAACTGCTTTTGCCATTTTTCGAGGATGGCGGGGTGGGTGTCGAACAGGTACAGCACGAACTGGATGAGGTCGGCAAAATCGAGGTAAAAGTTTTTGCGCTGGTTTTCGAGGTATTGGAGGATGATAAAGTGCATCGAGCGGGCGTCGCCCGCCTGCGGCAGATCGGGCGCGGGAATCTTGCGCTCGGTATCCGCCAAAAAAGGCACATAGTTGCTCTTCGATTTGTATATTTCGATGGCGTCGAGGCATTTGCGGAAGGGGAAATCGCGCAGAGTCAGCCCGTTTTCGTCGTAGATGCGCTGCAAAATCGCCTTCTGATCCTCCTCGTCCAGCACCATAAAGTTGGAAGGGTAGGCGAGGGCAGAAATGTCCTGTTTCAGAATTTTATGGCAGGCGCTGTGGAAGGTCAATATCCAGCCGCCGTCCTCGTCGGGCAGGTAGGCGCGGATGCGCCGCTTCATCTCCCACGCCGCCTTGTTGGTAAAGGTGACGGAGAGGATATGCTCGGGCGGCACGCCGAGCGCCTTGGCGATGTACACATAGCGCGCCGTCAGAACCTTCGTCTTTCCGCTCCCCGCACCCGCCGCCACGCGCACATACCCCTCCGTTTCCTCCACGGCGGAAAGCTGCTGCGCGTTCAGTTCGCCGAGCAATCCTGCAAGCTCCATTATACCCTCCGTTTTTCAAACATTTGTTCGCTTTTGTTCTATTATACCGCCACAGAGGCAAAAAAGCAAGGGGAACGGGGCAATTTGCGGAAGAATTCTTGCGGAGAGCGGCAGGAGAGGAAAAGAGCGACAAATAAATATCCTCCGGCTTTGCCGGAGGATATTTATTACTGGTTTTGTTGTAACATTGGAGTTGATTTGGTTCTGAAAATAGGTTAAAAATCCCGATTTGGGACTAAATTGAAAGTTTCAGAAAAGGTTTTGTCGGTTAAATTGTTTCGATTGCGTATATTTGCATAAAAATTTTTCAAGGAAATATTGACAAAGGAAACATACATGATATAATAAAGACAGGTAGCACAAAAACAGAGTGCAGAGAAGTGAGAGAGCAAACAAATGGAATCGGACAAGGATGCAGCACAATGCCATTGAAAAATGACATTGTGCTATTTTGCTTAAACGGGGGTGAAATCCGATGCAAAAGGCAACCGAACAGAAAAAGACGAAAAAGGAGAGAACGGCTATGAAAAGGATAAAAATATTGACAGTAATGTTGGCTGTAATGCTGATGGGGGTGTGCATCTTCGGCGGGTGTGCGAGCGGAACGCTGTACTCGTTGGAAGAACTGTACGCCGCGGGGGAAATCGATAAAGAAGACCTGCTGAATATCGCCTACCACAATGGTGACGCGGCGCGGAACGAGGAGGCGATGCAGGGATTCGAACCGACGCCCATCGGCGAATTGGATGAGAAGATATCCAAAAAAATGCGTGCGCGCATGGCGAAAGACTGCAGAGACGATGGAACTTATCCGGAGGCGACGGCGGAGAACTTCTCTATCAAAGGATATCTCGGTTGCTACAACGGATATTATGCCGCCCGCTTTTCGGATAATCTTTCTGATTACCCGGCTGTATATTTAGGTCCGGATGCTTATGTGTACGAAGTCGGGGGGATAAAATTCGATTGCCCCTATACAACAAGAATCTATTTATGGAAAGAAAATTAAGGAGGAAACATGTATGAAACGAATGAAGTTATTGGCAGGGATGGTGTTGGCTGTGGCTCTGGCATTTTCGGCAGGGTACGGCGCTCTTTCGGCTTTTGCGGAAACGCAGGCGGCGGAAGAAAATACCGCCGTTTCGTTGGACGAAGATTTCGACGGATCGAGCGTGCTCGTAACGATGACCGAAGAGGTCAGCGAAGTGAACAAAAAGTACGATAAATCTTACTTCGGGGATATCGAAATCTCCTCGATCGAAGATTTATCGGCGATGACGGGCAACATTGCGGAGAAAAAGTATTTTGACGAATCGAAGTTCCGGCAGATCCTGCAGTTGAATTTGCCGGAAAAAGGATAACGGTTTCCTGCTTTGAAAAGGAAACCGTTATTTTTTATGCCTTTATTTCCCCTGGAAAGCCCTTTGTGAAAGTATAAAATTCGGCTCCTTTCGGCAATCGTACCCAAAAAAAGGCGGCGGCGCGGGTGTATAATGAAATTCGCAAAAAGGCGGGCGGGAGGGGAGAAATGGTCGTCTATCTCGATACGCTCATCCTCGATAACTTCTGCGCCGACGCGGCGCTTTTATACTGCGCGGTCAAAACGGTCAAGGGAGAGGCAAAGCTGTGGCGCATCTTTCTCACGGCGCTTTTCGGCACGGCGATCGCCGTGGGGTATATGGTTTTTAAGCTGTATTATACCGTTCCCGCCGCCGTGGACATCCTCGTCAAGTACGGGGTGGCGGCAGTGCTGCCCCTGCCCGCGGCGAAGTTCAAAAAAAAGCGGACGTACGCCCTCTGTTCGCTCGCGTTCGTCGGGTATATGTTCGCCTTGGCGGGCATGCTCACCGCGCTGTTTGCGAAAGTTTCCCCCAACGAGGGGGAGGGCGAATTGACGTATACTCTGTTCCGCCTGCCTTCGGGCGTGCTGGTCGCGGGGTGCGTGTTGGTTGTCGTTTTCGGCATACGTTTCGCAAAAATGCTGACAAGGCACGGCAAAACGGCGGCGTATGTCTGCACCTGCCGCCTGACGCTCGGTGGCGGCAGCGTGACAGCGAAGGCGTTCGTCGATACGGGCAACCGCCTGCGGGACAGGCATGGCAATCCCGTGGCGGTGGCGGAGCGTTCGCTCGCGCTCTCGCTGCTCGCGGACGGACTGTTCACGGGCAAAACGCCGTGCGAAAAGCTGGCGGTGGAAACGGTCAACGGCAAAAGCGAGCTGACGGTGTTCAGAATCGACGAATTGGAGATATATTTCAAGGACAAGTCGCATATAGTAAAAGATGTGGCGGTTGCGATCAGCCCGCGTCCGTTGGCGGGGGAGTATTCGCTCATTCTGCCGCCCGCATTTGCAAAGGAGGAGGATTTCGAAGAGAGGGGAGGCGAATAGTCTATGCTCAAGGACATCAAGGCAAAAATCCTGCGCCTGCTGGGAAAAATGCGCGGCGGCGAAAACGTGCTCGATTACATCTGCGGGAGCGAGGCGCTGCCCTTGCCCTATTCGGCGGAGGAGGAATCGGATATGCTCGGCAGGCTGTCGTCGGGGGACGAGGCGGTCAAGAGCGCGCTCATCGAGCACAACCTTCGCCTCGTCATCTACATCGCGCGCAAGTTCGACAATACGGGAGCCGATTCCGACGACCTCGTGTCCGTGGGCACCATCGGACTCATCAAGGCGGTCAACTCCTTCGACCCCGCCAAAAATATCAAGCTCGCCACCTATGCCTCGCGGTGCATCGAAAACGAGATTCTCATGTACCTGCGCCGCCTCGTGCGGTTGAAGAGCGAGGTGTCCTTCGACGAGCCGCTCAACACCGATTGGGAGGGGAACGAGCTGCTCCTCTCCGACGTTCTCGGCACCGATTCGGACACGGTGTATAAAGACATCGAAACGGGCGTGGAAAAGGAGCTCCTTCGCGGCGCGCTCGAAAAGCTGCCCGAGCGGGAGAAAAAGATCATGAACCTGCGCTTCGGGCTCGACGGCGGCGAGGAGATGACGCAGAAGGACGTCGCAGACCTGCTCGGTATCTCGCAGTCGTACATATCCCGCCTGGAAAAAAAGATCATCGCCCGCCTGAAAAGCGAGATGAGCAAGCTGATATAGGCATAGCCGCAAAACGAACATAAGCCGCAAAAAACGATTGCGTATCGTCGGTGCGCTTTTTGCGCTCTGTTCTGCCCCGCAAAAGCGCGGGGCTTTTTTGTTTGGCGGCGCATTGCGGCGGTATGGCTCGGGCGGCATCGGCGCGGGCGGCGGTATGGCTCGGGAGTTGACGCATGGCGGCGGTAGGCTCGGGCGGGTTTGGCGCAGGGTTCGGCGCGCATTGCCGCCGCAAAAGAGGTTGACGAACGGCGCAAAAACGGGTACAATAGTAGGAGAAAAAATCCGCGGAGGCGCGCCATGAAATTTATCGAATATACCGTACATACGACTACCGAGGGGAGCGAACTCATCTCCGATATCTTCTGGAACTACACCAACTACGGCGTGACCATCTGCGACGTGAACGACATCATCGCGCTGCAAAAGGACAAGCGCACCTTTTGGGACTACATGGACGACGATCTTGCGGCGCCGCAGAGCGACGTGCTCGTCAAGTGCTTTCTGCCCGTGGACATCGCGGACGAAAACATCCGCTCGATCAATGCCGATCTGGAGCTGTTGCAGGAGCGCAGCGCGGGGTTTATTCCCCTCGGCACGCTCGAAACCTCCCGCCGCGAGATCGAAGGGGACGACTGGATCGACGTGTGGAAAAAGCATTTCCGCCCCATCCACATCGGCGGGCGGGTCGTCGTCTGCCCCGAGTGGATACCCTACGAGCCGAAGGAGGGCGAGGTCGTCATCAAGCTCGATTCGAACATGGCGTTCGGCACGGGCGAGCACGAAACCACGTCCATGTGCCTCGAACTGTTGCAGGAATACCTGCGCGAGGGAGATACCGTCATCGACGTCGGGTGCGGCAGCGGCATTCTGGGCATTTCCGCCGTCAAACTGGGCGCGAAGTTCGCGTATATGACGGATATCGACTACGTCGCGGTGCGCAGTGCCGAGCACAACGCCGCGCTCAACGGGGTCGCGGAAAGGGTGAAGATCGCTCTGTCCGACCTGCTCGAAAACGCGGAGGTGCGCGGCGAGGTGATGACGGCGAACATCACGGCGGATATCCTCTGCCGCCTTTCGGAGAGCATCCCGAAGAATCTGAAGGAGGGCGGCACGCTGATCCTCAGCGGCATCATCGAGCCGAAACTCGCGCAGGTGATTTCCGCCTACGAGGGCATCGGGCTGAAGCTCGTCAAACAGGTGCGCAAGGGCGAGTGGTTTGCTTTGGCAATGAGGAAATAGTTCTCACTTTTTGTTTCGAGCTGACGAAACAAAAAGTCGAGATTTTGAGGACAACCCCAACGCGCACCGCTTAATAAGCGGTGCGGCGTTCGGAGTTTTCCCCGCCGCGCAATATTTCGGGGCACGCATATTATTAAAATTGCGCGGCTCACCTTTCCTGCAAAAGCAAAGGTATTTGCAAATAGGGGTGCGCAGCGCAAAAGCGCGGTTTTCAGACGCGCAGTTATTATTCAAATATAAATCCAAAATCTCACGGAAAATCGCAGGGAGCAAAGCGAGCGAGATTTTCGTGAATCAAGGTGCAGCGGAGCGAGATTTTCGTGAACAAGGCGGCGGAGCCGAGGCGGAAGCGAGCAATGCCCGACAGAGTGTTGCGAGAAAGTCGCCTCGTCCGCAGCCGCTAATATCTCGGCAAGATGAGCCGCAAAAAAGGAGTTTTATGGCGACGGTACGCAGATTTTATGTCGACAAAATAGCGAGGGAAACGGCTTTGACGGGCGACGAGTATTCGCACGCCAAAAACGTTCTGCGCCTCAAAGAGGGGGACGAGATCGTCCTGCTCGACGGCAGCGGCAACGAATACGACGCCGTCGTCAACAAAATCGGCAAGGGCGAAATGCTGTGCGGCGTCGTGGGCGGGCGCCCCTCCGACAAGGAGGCGAAAACGCCCGTCAAACTCCTCATCGGCGCGCTCAAGGGGGATAAAACGGAGCTGGTCGTGCAGAAGGCGACCGAACTCGGCGCCAAAGAGATCGCCGTGTTTTCCTCCCGCTTTTGCGCCGCGTACATGAACGAAAACAAGCTCGAACGGCTGAAAAAGGTCGCGCGCGAGGCGGCAAAGCAGTGCCTGCGCGCCACCGTTCCGCATATCGAATATTACGACTCGCTGGAAAAGGCGCTCGCCTCCTGCGAAGGGTACGAACATAAATTGTTCGCCTGCGAATTTGCGCATATGTCCGACTTTGACCTCCATTCCCTCGCGGGCAGCACGGCGCTCGTCGTGGGCAGCGAGGGCGGCTTTTCGGAGGAGGAGTTCGCGGCGGCAAAGGCGGCGGGCTTTGCGGGCATCACGCTCGGCAAGCGCATTCTGCGCGCGGAAACGGCGGCGATCGCCTTCCTCTCCGCCGCAATGTTCGAGTTGGGGGAATGGGCATGAAGAAGGCTGTCGTTTTCACACTCGGCTGCAAGGTCAACGGCTGCGAGAGCGGCTCGCTCGCGCGCGGGCTCTCCGAGCGCGGCTGGGAGGTCTCGGACGAGCTCGTACCCGCCGACTTGTACATTCTGAATACCTGCGCCGTCACGGGCGAGGCGGAAAAGAAGTCGCGCCAGGCTATCGCGCGCATCGCCGCCGTTTCGCCCGAGGCGCCCGTCATCGTGTGCGGCTGCGCGGCGGAAAAGGCGCCCGCGGCGTTCGCGGATAAGCGCAGCGTCACCCTCGTCACGGGTGCGCGGCAGAAGGGCAAAATTCTGGAACTCATCGACGGCTTTGCCCGCGGCGAAGGCTTGCCCCTCGCGGCGGCGCACGAACTTTGCGGGGCGCAAACGATGCCCGCATCGGGTGCGGCGGAGAAGGTGCGCATCGACGAGGCGGATCAGGAGTACGACGAACTCCCCGCGCCCGTACAGCTGAAAACGCGCGCGTTCGTCAAAATTCAGGACGGGTGCAACAATTTCTGCTCCTATTGCATCATCCCGTACCTGCGCGGCAGGAGCCGTTCGCGCACGGTTGAGAGCGCGGCGGCGGAAATCTTGCAATGCAACGCCGCCGAATGCGTCATTACGGGTATCGACATCTCCTCCTATCGCGACGGGGAGCGGGGACTGCCCGAACTCCTCCTCGCCGTCAAGGATGCAAAATCGCGCATACGTCTTGGCTCTTTGGAGGTCGGCGTCGTTACAGACGAGCTTTTGCGGGCGGCAAAACAGGTGCGCGACTTCGCGCCGCAGTTTCACCTCTCCCTGCAGAGCGGCTCGGACGCGGTGCTTAAAAAGATGAACCGCCACTACACGGGCGAGGAGTATCTCGCGCGCGTGGCGCTCATCCGCGAGTATTTCCCCGACGCGGCGATCACCACCGACATCATTGCGGGCTTTCCGACGGAAACGGAGGAAAATTTCGAGGAAACGCTTTCGCTCGCGCGGCGGGCGGCGTTTTCGCAGATTCATTGCTTCGCGTACAGCCGCCGCACGGGTACGAACGCCGCAAAATGGAAGGAGCTGCCCGCCGCCGTCAAAAAGGAGCGGCTGCACCGCCTGCTCGCCTTGGGCAGGGAACTGCGCGAGGAGTACGAGCGGGCGCACATCGGCAAAACGCTGAAGATGATTCCCGAAGAGGAAAAGAACGGCTACACGGTCGGCTATTCGGAAAATTACATCCGCCTGTACCTCGCGGGCGGGGTGCCGACCGGTCAAAAGGTGCGCGTGCGCGCCGTCGCCCTCTTCGAGGACGGACTGCTCGCCGAGCGGGAGGAATAAGCGCGGCAGGGGGCGCAGGCGGCACTTCTTACAAAATGAAAAACCGCGCCGCGGTACTTGTTTTTGCGGCACGGTTATAAAATATCGAACCATTTGGAGGGAAACGTTATGGATAAAAACTGTCTTTTCTGCAAGATCATCGCGGGGGATATCCCCTCGAACAAGGTGTATGAAGACGAGGATATGCTCGCCTTCCGCGACATCAACCCGCAGGCGAAAACGCACGTTCTGGTCGTGCCCAAATCGCACTTTGCAACGCTGGCGGAGATGAACGCCGAGCAGGCGGAGCTGCTCAAAAAGTGCTTCGTCAAAATCCCCGAAATCGCAAAGTCGCTGGGGTTGGAAAGCGGCTACCGCTTAATTGTCAACCAGGGCAAGGACGCGGGGCAAACGGTATTTCACCTGCACATCCACATTTTGGGCGGGCAGAACATGGGCGAAAAGCTGGTATAACGGTGCAGCGTATGCAAAAAGCGGCGGCAATTTTGCCGCCGCTTTTTGCATGAAAATCCCCGCGCGGGCAGCGCGCGGGGATACGGATTTAAGATTATGCCCTGCGCGCACGAAGCGCGTCCGTGCAGCGCTTGATGCGCTTTTTGATGGGGTGGCACCAGAAGATGGAGATGAGCCACAGCACCAACAGGCAGATGCCGGAGATAAACGTCATGCCGCCGAACGCGAGCGAGGAAACAACGGCGGGCAGTTCGACAAAGTTCGGCGCGACGGCGAGCGCCAGCGGCGGTGCAATGAAGAAAATAAAGCAGGGGAGCCAGCACAGCAGTTTCACATACCACATGCCCACCTTTTTGTTCGGCAAAAAGATGTGCAGGAATGCAAATAGCGCCAGAATCGCCCACAAGCCTGCCTGTACGAGCAGGAAAGCGGAGACCCCCGTGCAGGCGAGGTTTACCGTCTGCAGCGTTTCTTCGTCCAGTTGGTCGGCAAGCGCTGCGGGGTCGGCGAGGATCGCCAGCATATCGCTTGCGCCGCCTTCTCCTTCGCTTTCGCCCGAGCCGCCCATGGCGCTGAAGATGTTCGCCGCGCTGAAATCTTCCGTCTTATTATTTGTCGCCAAGTTGACCAATTTGTCATACGCGTTCATCACTTCCGTTTCCTGTTCGCCGGTGAGCGTAACGTCGAATTGCGCTAAAAATCCGTCCAGCTGTGAGGAAAATTCCGTCCTTGCGCCCTCAAGATCCTGGTTGTTGAGTTTGGTTATTGTTTCGGTGAAGATGCTCGTGTCGATGTTTTCCAGGTCGGCGTTTTCCAAATCGGCGCCCGCCGCCCCCGCAACGCTCACGGAGATCATGGCGGGCAGGATCTGTTCGCTCAATCGTGCAACGGTATCCGAAAGCCCGCCGAGGGCGCTCGTAAACAGCTTTTTAACGCCCTCTCTGCCGCCGTCGAAACCCGCGGTCATAATATCGAGGGGATTCAGGGAAATAGTTACGTCCGCATCGGCGTCCTTGAACAGGAACGCGTACTGTTTTGCCGCCGCTTCCGCATCCGCGCCGCCCTCTTCGCCCGACTGTTCGCTCATCATCTGCGCAACCGTTTCCCCGAATTGCGCGTCGATATGTACCGAAACGGACAAAAGCTGCGCGAAGAGCAGAGACGCCGCCGCAACAAGCGAAATGAGCAGTATAAAAATGTTGGGCAGAACCAGCTTGCGGTGCAGCTTGCGCCGTTCGCCCTGCAGCTGTTCGGGTGCATACATGCTGTAATCGTTTTTCATTTTTTCCTTTCCATATATGATGTATTATAGTGTAATTATACCTGCACGGTGTATTTTTGTCAAGCATATCCGGTATGCGGGCGAAAGGTAGGACTGCGGCAGAAACGGCGCAGCAAAAAATCCTGCAAACAGCCGCAAATAACTTGACATCTCCTTCCTTTTTTTGTAAAATATCGTATGTTGAGTAAATGCGTAAGGCGAAGGAGGGTTGAAAAGGAATGTCCACGATCAAAGTCGGAGAGAACGAATCGATCGACAGCGCGCTGCGCCGTTTTAAGAGAAAGTGCTCCCGCGACGGGATTCTCGGAGATCTTCGCCGCAAAGAGCATTACGAAAAGCCTTCCGTACGGAAAAAGAAGAAGTCGGAAGCGGCACGCAAAAGAAGCAATAAGAATTAACCACAAAAGCCTGTTATTGAAAAATAACGGGCTTTTTGCTTGCGCGAAAAATGCCGAAAGGGAGGAAATCATGCAGAAAATCCGCGAAAAGAACTTCAAGAGCATCGCAAAAGAGGCGAAAAGCCGTTTAAAGAGCGGTTTTTGGGAGAACTGTAAAGACGAATTCCGCACCGACGTGGCGCGCGCGAAAAACGCGGGCATCTCCGAAAGCCGCGCCGGCCGCTATTTCGCGGGCAAGATCACCTGCACCGTCAAGGGCGGCGACGACGACGCCTTTTACGAAAAGGTCAAAGCCATGCTCCTTGCCGAAGGCGAGGTTTCCGACGCGATCGGCAGGCTGACCGACCGCGCCTATTACGATACCCTCTCCTACGAGGAGAAACAGCGTTACACCCTCACCCTCTCCGAGCGGTACTTAAAGGCGCTCGAGCGCTTCCGCCGCGAATCGGAGTACGAGGGGCGCCGCCGCGGTTAAGTGCAGAAGTGCCGCAGGCAGGGCGGAGCGGAGGCGCATAAGCGGCTGCGTGCGGACGGGCGCGCTTCCGTGTAAGCGCACACATTATGCACATTTTCAAAAAACACGCTCCGCCGATTGCGGTGCGCCGCGTTTTGTGGTATAATGGAAGAATCAAACGGCACGGCAGAGCAAGAGAAGGACAAGAGAAAAATTATGCAGGAAATTCTGGCAAAACTCAATGAAGAACAGTTGAAGCCCGTCACCGATACGGAGGGGGCGGTGCTGGTGCTCGCGGGCGCGGGCAGCGGCAAAACGCGCGTGCTCACTTCGCGCATCGCCTACCTCATCGAGGAAAAGGGGGTGCGCCCCTCGTCCATCCTCGCCATCACCTTCACCAACAAGGCGGCGAACGAGATGCGCGTGCGCCTTTCGGATATGGTCGAGGGGAGCGAAAGCATGTGGATCTGCACCATCCACAGCATGTGCGTGCGCATTCTGCGCATGTACGCCGAGCGGCTCGGGTATAACAAGAACTTTTCCATATACAGCGAAACGGAGCGGGCGAACGTCATCAAAAAGGCGTTCGCCGAAAGCGGATTCGAGGACGAAAAGCTGTTAAAAAATATCAAATTCCACGTCGCAAACGCGAAGATGCTCGGCAAAACGCCGCAGCAGTACGCCGAGGAAAACGCCGACGTGAAGGGGATACGCGACATCTGCGCCGTCTACGCCGCCTACTGCGACCACCTCAAAAAGAACAACGCGCTCGACTTCGACGACCTTTTGACCGAAGCGCTGCGCCTGCTCGAAACGGACAAGGACGCGCTCGAATACCTTTCGGGCAAATTCCGCTACATACACGTCGACGAGTTTCAGGATACCAACGCCGTGCAGTACGAGATCGTAAAACTGCTGTCCACCGTGCACGGCAACCTGTTCGCCGTCGGCGACGACGACCAGAGCATCTACGGCTGGCGGGGCGCGAAAATCGAGAACATTCTCGACTTTGAAAAGGATTTTCCGAACGCGAAGGTGTATAAATTGGAGCGCAACTACCGCTCCACCAAAAATATTTTAAAGCTCGCCAATGCCGTCATCCGCAACAACGGCCGCCGCAAGGACAAGGTGCTGTGGACGGAGAACGGCGAGGGGAGCGAGGCGCAGTACTACCAGGCGGAAACGGAGAACGACGAGGCGCTTTGGGTCACGCGCACCATCAGCAACCTCATGCGCGAGGGGTACAGCTTTTCCGACTTCGCCATCCTCATGCGCATCAACGCGCTCACCCGCGCATACGAGCAGGAATTTTCCAAGTACAGCGTGCCTTACAAGGTGTTCGGGGGCTTCAAGTTCTACGAGCGCAAGGAAATCAAGGATTTGCTCGCGTATCTGCGCGTCATCAACAACCCGTTCGACAGCGAGGCGGTCTCCCGCATCGTCAACGTGCCGAAGCGCGGCATCGGAGCGCGCACCGTCGAAATCCTGGAACAATACGCCGCCGAAAACGATCTTTCGGTGTACGACGCGGTGTTAGACGTGGACGATCTGCCGCTCAATGCGGGCAGCAAGCAGAAGGTCAAGGCGTTCGGCGCACTCCTCAAAAACCTCGTTTTGAAGGGCATGGAGGCGGGCGCCGACGAGATCGTGCGCGACGTCATCAACGACAGCGGCATTTTGAGCATGTACGCCGACGATTCGGACGAGAGCATCAACAAAAAGGCGAATATCGACGAATTTGTCAATTCCGTCGACGAATTTTGCCGCATGAACAAGGGCGCGACCCTCGGCGATTTCCTCAACCAGGTCACGCTCAGCTCGGATACCGACGAAATGGACGACACGAACTACGTCACCATTGCCACCGTCCATTCGGTCAAGGGGTTGGAGTTCAAGGTTGTGTTCGTGGTCGGCATGGAGGAGAACATCTTCCCCGTTTCCCGCGCCGCTTACGACGACAACGAGCTGGAAGAGGAGCGGCGGCTCTTGTACGTCGCCATCACCCGCGCGAGGGAACGGCTGTTTTTCACCCGCTCGCGCAGCCGCTACCTGTACGGCGAGCGCAGCATGACCCTCGAATCGCGGTTCATGAAGGAGCTTTCCTCCGTTATGGACGTGGAGCCGCAGCGTTCGGCGTACTCCGACTACGCGCGCGGCAGCCGCTACGGCGGGGAGTACGGGTCGCGGTACGGCTCTTCCTCCTACGGTTCATCTTATGGCGGGTACGGCGCGCGGCGCACCTTCTCCCGCTCCTCGCGGAACGACGAGGACGAGTACGGCTACCGTGCCGATGTCCCCGCGGACGACGTTCCGTCCGTTTCGGCGGGCAAGTCTTTCTCTGCGGCGGCGGGGTACAAGCGCGCGCAGGCGGGGGTACGGAACTCTTCCCCCGGCACGGCGGCGAAGGATTATGCGCAGTTCAAGGCGGGCGTGCGCGTGCGGCACCCGAAATTCGGCGACGGCATGATCGTTTCCACCCGCGGCGAGGGTTCGTCTTTGGTTGCGAATGTCAGCTTCCCGGGGCTCGGCATCAAGTCGCTCTCCGTGCAGATCGCGCCGATTACGATAATCAAATGAGAAGTTCACGAAAAAAGTTTTAAGCTGATAAAACTTTTTTCCGTGATTTTTAGGACAACCCCACGGCACGCGGCTCTGCCGTTGCCCGTCGGAGTTTTCCTCGCCGCGGCATAATTAAGGGCACACATATTATTAAAATGCCGCGGCTCACCTTTCCTGCAAAAGCAAAAGTATTTGCAAATAGGGGTGCGCTAACGCAAAAGCGCGGTTTTGCTTGCGCGAGTTATTATTATAGTAAAAGCCGCAGTTGTTTTATATTATTGGAAGGTATGGGCGGCATTATGGGGGTATGGGGCAAAGCCCCATTCACAGCAGTAAAATTATCGCGGGGTCGTAAGGGGTTAAAAAATTTTTGCCCCTTCGCGCCCTAATCAGCAAAATTAAAGTGTAGCCGCTGAAAGCGCGGTTTTGCTTGCGCAAATAAAAATATAAAACCACAGACTCACGGAAAATCGCAGCGTAGCGAGATTTTCGTGAACAAGGCGGCGGAGCCGAGGCGGAAGCGAGCAATGCCCGATAGGGCATTGCGAGAAACTTGCCTCGTGCGCAGCCGACACACTTGGAGAGAAACAGCGATGGACAGAATGCGCCAATTGGTCGACATCTTAAATAAATACGCCTACGAGTATTACGTTCTCGATAACCCCTCCGTGCCCGATTCCGAGTACGATAAACTGTACGCCGAATTGGAGATACTGGAACGGGAGAGCGGCACCGTGCTCTTCGATTCGCCCACCCGCCGCGTCGGGGGCGAACCCATTAAGGCGTTCGAACGGCACGAGCACATCGCGCGGCTGTACAGCCTCGACAAGGCGGTCACTGAGGACGAGTTGAATGCCTTTTTCACCCGCGTCGGAAAGGTTGCGGAAAATCCCGCGTACACCGTCGAGTATAAGTTCGACGGGTTGACCATGTGCCTCACCTACGAGGGCGGCAGGTTCGTGCGCGCCACCACCCGCGGCAACGGCGTTGTCGGGGAGGATGTAACGGCGCAGGTGCTCACCATCAAAAGCTACCCGATGACCATCCGCTATCAAGGCACTCTCGAAGTCAAGGGCGAGGCGGTCATCCGCCTTTCCGTGCTCGAAAATTACAACAAGACCGCCGCCGAGCCGCTCAAAAACGCGCGCAACGCCGCCGCGGGCGCCGTTCGCAACCTCGACCCCGCCGTCACCGCGTCGCGCCGGCCCGAAATTCTGTTCTACGACGTCAACTATATGTCCGACCCCGTCCTCTCCTCGCAGGAGGAGGCGGTCGCCTTTTTGGAGAGGGAAGGGTTTAAGACCTTTCACCACGTCCGCCTGTGCAAAACGCCGCAGGAGGTGTTCGACGCCATCGGCGAAATCGACATGACCCGCAAAACCATCGACGTGCTCACCGACGGCGCCGTCGTCAAGGTGAACGACTTTGCGGTGCGCGAGGAATTGGGGTATACCGACAAGTTCCCCCGTTGGGCGATCGCATTCAAGTTCGAGGCGGAGGAGGCAGTCACCACAGTGCGCAAAGTCGTGTGGCAGGTGGGGCGCACGGGCAAACTCACCCCGCTCGCGGAGGTCGACCCCGTCGAGCTCGCGGGCGCCACGGTGCGCAAGGCGACCCTCAACAACCTCGGCGACATCCGCCGCAAGGACGTCAAGGTCGGCAGCAAGGTGCTTATCCGCCGCAGCAACGAGGTCATTCCCGAAATTCTGGGCGCGTACGAACATACGGGCGAAAGCGTAGACATCGCCCCGCCCGAAACCTGCCCGTACTGCGGAACGGCGCTCGTCGAGGAGGGGGCGAACATCTTCTGCCCGAACAGGTCTTGCCGCCCGCGTGTGGCGGCGATGCTCGCCAACTTCGCGAGCAAGGGCGCCATGGACATCGAGGGCTTTTCGGAGATGACGGCGTACCTTTTTTATGACGAGCTGGGCGTGCGCCGCTGTTCCGATTTATACTTCCTCGGTAAAGAAAAACTGCATACGTTGGAGGGTTTCGGCGACAAAAAGGTGCGCAACCTCTTAAAGGAGATCGAAAAGAGCAAGGAGATTCCGCTCGACCGGTTCATCTTCGCGCTTGGCATCGACGGCATCGGCAAGGTCGCCTCGGGCGACTTGGCGCGGCGATTCGGCAGCGTGGAGGCGCTCGGCAGCGCCACAATCGAGCAGCTGGTGGAAATGGAGAACATCGGCGAAAAGACGGCTTCGAACATTGTCGCATGGTTTGCCGACGGGGAGAACCGCGCCGAGCTTGCGCGCTTTGCGGAAGCGGGCGTAAAGCCGTTCGTCAAGCAGGTCGTTGCGGGCGGGCCGTTTATGGGGCAGAGCGTGGTGCTCACGGGCACGCTGTCGCAGTTCAAGCGGAGCGAGGCGCAAAAGCTCATCGAAGAGGCGGGCGGCGCCTGCCAGAGCGCCGTCACGCAGAAAACGACGCTCGTCATCGCGGGGGAAGCCGCGGGCAGCAAGCTGGAAAAGGCGCGGGCGCTGGGCGTCAAAGTCATCGACGAATCGGAATTTATAAAAATTCTCTCCGAAAACGGAATCGCCCTAAAATAGCTTGAAATTTTCCGCGTTTTCTGTTATAATGCAATATGCGGAAAAAGGAGTTTTGAGGGGCTGTGCATGAGGCTCCGCCGCTTTGTTCACGAAAATCTCGCTTCGCTGCGATTTTCCGTGAGTATATGGTTTTATATTTTTAATAATTAAATGCGCGTTTGAGAACCACGCTTCTCAAAAAGCGCCCCCAAATAGCCGCATACCTACGGCTTATGCAGGAAAGGTGAATGCGGCGCGCGTAAAATAATCACTCGAAAAAGGCAAAACCGCGCTTTTGGCTTTTTCCCCCAATATGCCGAAGGGCATATGCGGAAAGAGTGAATTTGTGCGCGCTCTATAATAAGGGAGCCCTGAAAAAGCGCACAAAGAGAGAAAACAGGCGGTCAGCGGCGAAGCCGCGCGCCCGCGGGTTTTCTCTGAAAATCAAGCAAAAGCTCTCATCTCTTTTGAGAGATTTTGCGCGAAGGAAGTTTTTCTATGTACAGCATGACCGGTTACGGAAAGGGTGAATATAAGGAGGGCGGCATCGAGCTGACCGTCGAAATCAAAACGGTCAACAACCGCTACCTCGACATTTCCGTCAAAAGCCCCAAAATATTCACCGCCTACGAGGAGGCGATCCGTTCGCAGGTGCGCGAAAAACTTTCGCGCGGGCATGCGGATATCTTCATCGCCTTTGTCGATAAGCGCGAAAAGGCAAAGCAGCTGTTCGTCGACGAAAACGCCGCCAAGGCGTATTACGATGCGGCGCTTCGGCTGAAAACGCTCTTTCCCACGCTCGCGGACGATTTCACCGTCACGTCGCTGATGAAAAGTGCAGACGTCGTGCGGCAGGAGGAGGCGCAGGGCGCGGACGACGCGCTGCTGAATGCACTTTCCTCGGCGCTCGGCATCGCGCTCGACAACCTGAACGCCATGCGCTTAAAAGAGGGCAAAAAGCTGGCGGACGATATGCTCTCGCGCATGGAAACGATCGAAAAGCTTGTCAACGGCATCAAGGCGCGCGCGCCTTTGGTCGCGGAAAATTACCGCAAAAAGATGGGCGAACGCATGAAAGAGGTGCTCTCGGGCGTGGACTACGACGAAACGAGGCTTCTCACCGAGGTCGCCGTGTTTGCGGATAAATCGAACATCGACGAGGAGCTGACGCGGCTGTTCTCGCATATCGCGCAGTTCCGCTCCATCTGCAAGGAGGAGCGCGTGGGCAGAAAGCTCGACTTTCTGGTGCAGGAGTTCAACCGCGAATCGAATACGATCTGTTCGAAGAGCAACGACATTGAGGTGACGAACACGGGTCTTGCTCTCAAAAACGAGATCGAAAAGATCCGCGAGCAGGTGCAGAATATCGAGTAAAAAGATTCGCGCATTTTTGTCGGGCGGATGCCTGTAAAATGCCGCGTTAAAATGGAACAATTCGCTTTGTAAAAGGAGACAGAAAATATGATAAACGAACCGGTAGTGGATAGGTTGGTCGAAAAGTTGGGTACGCCCGAGCATCCCGCATCGCGCTATGCGCTGTGCGTGGTGGTCGCCAAACGCGCCCGCCAGATCATCGACCAGGAGCAGAACCAGGGGATCAAGGAACTCCCCGGCAACGTAAAGGAGATCGCGCTCGCCTGCCAGGAGATCGTGTCGGGCAAGCTGACGATGACCAAAGACTGACGCGCAAACAACTTTTGCCGCGCTCTTGCCGCCGTTATGGGGCGGCGAGGGCGTATTCTGCGCATTTTTTGCTCCGATTCCCTTCGGGGCATTCTGTTTTTTACGGCAATTTTTGTGCGAGAAACTTGGGTTTATTGTTTTTAATAATGACTCGCGCAAGGGAAATCGCAATTTTCCGCAGCGCAACTCAATTTGGCAATCCCTTGCCTTACGGAAAGGGTGAAGCCGTGCGATTATTATAATATGCGTGCTCTTAAAATATCGCACGGCGAGGGAAAGCCGCTCGGGTTTCCCCTAAAATCGTAGAAATTTGTTTTAACAGCTTAAAACAAATTTCACGAGCTGAAAAATCAACTGCGCGTCCGAAAACCGCGCTTTTAGCGGCTGCGCACGAGGCAAGTTTCTCGCAATACCCTGTCGGGCATTGCTCGCTTCCGCCTCGGCTCCGCCGCCTTGTTCACGAAAATCTCGCTACGCTGCGATTTTCCGTGAGTATATGGTTTTATATTTAAAATAATTAAATGCGCGTGGCAAAACGACGCTTTTGCCTAAGCGCCCACAATTTGCCGCATACCTGCGGCTTTTGCAGGAAAGGGTGAAGCCGCGCAATTTTAATAATATGCGTGCGCTGAAATATTGCGCGGCGAGGAAAACTCCGATTGCCCCGAGCATAGCGAGGGCAAGGGGGTTTGCCTTAAAATCACGAAAATTTGTTTTGTCAGCTCAAAACAAATTTTGTGAATATAATCAATCGCGCAAGGGAAATCGCAATTTTCCGCAGCGCAACTCAATTTGGCAATCCTTTGCCTTACGGAAAGGGTGAAACGGCGGCATTATAATAATATGTGTGCTCTTAAAATATGCCGCCGTGAGGGGAAAACCGTTCGGGTTTCCCCTAAAATCGTAGAAATTTGTTTTAACAGCTTAAAACAAATTTCACGAGGAGTACTATGACCGCTGAAGTAATCGTAGACATCGCCCACAGCGAGGTGGACAAAATATTCGAATACCGCGCTGCCGAAGGGGTCAGGGCAGGCTGCCGCGTGCGCGTTCCCTTCGGCGGAAGGACGGTCGAAGGCTACGTCATGCGGCTCAAGGAGGGGAGCGATTTCGACCCCGCCAAGCTGAAATCCGTCCTTTCGGTGGTGGACGAGCCGCTCACCGCGGAGTGCCTCTCCCTCGTCGAGAGCATCTCCGCGCGCTACCATTGCCCGAAGGCTCTCGTTCTGCGGCTGTTTCTGCCCTCCGAAATGCGCAAGGGCGCCGTGCGCGAGCTCTTCAAAACGGTCGCTGTTTTGCAGAGCGCAAACGCCGAAATCCCCGCGCGCGCCAAGGCGCAGGCGGCGGCATTCGCGTTTTTGCAGGAAAATCCCCGCTTCGGCTATACCGAGCTTTGCGACAAGTTCGGCCGCGGCGCGGTGAATGCCCTCGCCGAAAAGGGAGTAATCTCGCTGGAAAAGGAGCGCGTGCTCCGCACGCCGTACAGCGGCGTACAGGGGCAGGCGGCGGAGAGGACGCTCACGCCCGCCCAGAGCGCGGCGGTGGAAAGCATCGGCAAATCGGAAAAGACGGTGCAGCTCCTGCACGGCGTTACGGGCAGCGGAAAGACGGAAATCTACTTAACGCTCATCGCAAAGTCGCTCGCCGAGGGGAAAAACGCCATCTTTTTGGTGCCGGAAATTTCGCTCACGCCGCAGATGTTTTCGCAGCTGCGCGCCCGCTTCGGCGACAGCGCGGCGATTTTACACAGCGGGCTTTCGGCGGGGGAGAAGTTCGACGAATGGCAGCGTCTGCGCACGGGCGAAGCGAAAATCGCCGTCGGCGCGCGCAGCGCGGTGTTCGCGCCCGTCGAAAACATCGGCGTCATCATTCTGGACGAGGAGCACGACGGCAGCTATGCGAGCGAAACGGCGCCCCGCTACAACACGGCGGAAATCGCCGAATTGCGCGCAAAGTACAACGGCTGCAAGCTGGTGCTCGGCAGCGCCACGCCGTCGGTGGATACCTATTTAAAGGCGACGGAAGGGGAATACAACCTCATCAAACTCCCCGAGCGCATCAACAAAAAGCCGCTGCCCGAAATCATCATCGCGGACATGCGGCGGGAGGTGCGCCGCGGCAACAATACCCCCTTTTCGGCGGCGCTGCGGGAGGAGCTGGAAAACTGCCTCGCCGATGGCAACCAGGCGATCATTTTTTTAAACCGCCGCGGCTGGGCGCAGAGCGTCGTGTGCCGCGAGTGCGGCTCAGTCGTCAAGTGCGCGCAGTGCGACGTTTCCCTCACCTACCACAGCGAGGAAAACTGCCTCAAATGCCATTACTGCGGCGCAACGTATCATATGCTTTCCGCCTGCCCCGAGTGCGGCAGCGTGCATTTAAGTTATACGGGTACGGGCACGCAGAAGGTCGTCAGCCAGCTCAAAGAACTTCTGCCTCAGGCGCGCATTTTGCGCATGGACGTGGATACGACGAGCGGCAAGGAGGGGCATTACAAAATCCTCAAACAGTTTGCCGACCGCAAGGCGGATATCCTCGTCGGTACGCAGATGATCGCCAAGGGGCATGACTTCCCGTCCGTCACCCTCGTGGGGATTTTGGACGCGGACATGAGCCTGCATTTTTCCGACTACCGCAGCGGCGAGCGCACCTTTCAGCTCGTCACGCAGGTATCGGGGCGGAGCGGCCGCGCGGAGGAAAAGGGGAAGGTCGTTTTGCAGACGTACGACCCCGAAAATTATATCCTGCGCTTTGCGGTCAATTACGATTACGAGGGCTTTTTCAAACACGAAATTTCCGTGCGCAAGTCCACGGCGTTCCCGCCCTTTGCCAAGATCGTGCGCGTGATGGTCGTGGGCGAGGAGGAGAAAAAGGCGCTGGAAGTACTCAAAGGGGTGTATTTCTCCCTCCGGGAAGTGTTTGAAACGCATCGGGAGGATTTTCTGTTTTTCAACAAGATGAAGTCGCCCGTCAAGCGCATCCAGAATAAATTCCGCTATCAGGTGCTCATGCGCCTGTCAAACGAGCGGCTGCTGCCGGAAATTTACACGCGCGCCCTGCAATACAAGACGCGCGACGTGAACGTGTATGTGGAGGAAAACCCTTCCAACCTCTCGTAAAGCGGAGATTGATTACCCATTACCTTTTTAGTATTTTTTAATTCCGAGGTTTGCATAGATGGCTATCAGAAACGTAGTGCAGGTCGGCGACGACGTTCTGCGCAAAAAATGCTTTGAAGTTACGGTGTTCGACGAAAAACTCGCCACCTTATTGGACGATATGAAGGAAACCGTCCGCAAAGAGGAGGGCGCGGGGCTCGCCGCGCCGCAGGTCGGAATCTTGCGCCGCGCCGTCGTCATCGACGTGGACGAAGGCTTTTATGAACTCGTCAACCCCATCATCGTCGAGAGCAAGGGCGAGCAGACGGGTTGGGAGGGCTGCCTTTCCGTGCGCGGGAAGCGCGGCGTCGTCACCCGCCCGCAGACCGTCAAGGTCGAGTATTTCGACCGCACGGGCAAAAAGAAAAAACTCACCGCGCGCGGATTCTTCGCCCGCGCCGTCTGTCACGAGCTCGACCACCTCGACGGTATTCTGTATATCGACCGCGCCGAAAAGGTCGTAAAGGATTGATATGGGCATGAAAATTATCTATGCGGGCGCGCCCGCCTTTTCCGCGCCGCCCTTACAAGCTGTGCTCGATGCGGGTTTTGAAGTTGCGGCGGTTTTGACCCAGCCGGACAAGCCCGTCGGCAGAAAGGCGGTGCTCACGCCCACGCCGCTCAAGGCGTTCGCGGCGGAGCGGGGTATCCCCGCGCTCGATTTTGCCAAGGTGCGCGAGCACGTTGCCGAGCTTTCCGCCGTCGGCGCCGATTGCATGGTCACATGCGCCTACGGGCAGATTTTGACGGCGGAGGTCTTGAACGTTTTCCCGCGCGGCGTGTACAACATCCACGCGTCGCTCCTTCCCCGCTGGCGGGGCGCTTCGCCCATCCAGCACGCCATCCTCGCGGGCGACGCGCAGACGGGCGTCACCGTCATGCGCACGGACGTGGGGTTGGATACGGGCGATATGTTGCTTGTGCGGGAAATTCCGATCGCCCCCGACGACACCGCGGCAACCCTCTCGGATAAGCTCTCCGCGCTCGGCGGGGAGTGCATCGTCGAGGCGCTGCGGAAAATCGAAGACGGCACGGCGGTCTTTGCGCCCCAGCCGAACGAGGGCGTGACCCTCTGCAAAAAGATCAAAAAAGAGGAGTG
>ERZ1643247.994-NODE-994-length-29232-cov-16.830312_pt1 | contig 29232 bp, 29 predicted proteins | sample MGYA00579264_ERZ1643247 | MGnify/ENA primary metagenome ERZ1643247 (study PRJEB29033, sample SAMEA4952262) | chicken gut metagenome | biome: Broiler Chicken; feature: Gastrointestinal Tract; material: Caecum | place: Ireland | collected 2018 | study: Broiler... | reverse complement strand
ACGCAGAAACACCACACTTTCGTGTGGTGTTTCTGCTGTGCATCTTTTTTATCAACACATTTTGGCATACCACAACAATCTAGATATTTTCGAACTCCCAAATATGAAATGTCACAAGCGTTTTGAGGCTAATACATTGAAGAGCACTGTCTAAATTCCTGCCTGGACCAAAAACATTCGTTCACATTTCAAGTATACCCTCTAAATTACCCATAGAGCGGGCTGAGTGAATTTGATAATGAACTTTGACTTCACCGTCAGCTGGTTTGATGAGCATACCACAACAGAGCCATCTACATTCACCGGGGCGTAAACTCGCTATATCAAATTCATAGTACCCACGCCCATCAGTTGATGCGATAAACTCTTCTAATTCTAACTTATAATCTATTTCTGTTTTTGGAGGCTGTGATAATCCACTTGGAGTTATCACTGGTGCCTTTAGAATGTGCCGAGCCGGATCAAATGGAATACCTTCTGTATGAATAACTCCGTCTTCAGTCAAGCTAAACAATTCGCAAATAATGCCAACATCCGTATCATCCTCATCGTTTCTGCAAAGGAGGCCCTGTAGGCCGCAGTACTCATTCCAAATCAAATTTTCATTTGGCTCTACGATTTCTCCGGTTTCAACCTGCACAACCACTCGAATATCCGTATCCTGTACAGCCGAAACATTTTGTATTGCAAGTGGGATAAAGCACATTCTTTCGAATGTTTTTATATAATCTGTCCTTAGTTCAAGCTGTGCCAGATAATAGAACAGCAGTTCCAACTTTTCGTACTTCAATTTCTCGTCATCTGTTCCAGTGTAACTGGACCTTTGACCTGAAAATAACGGCGTCATTTTTTTCAGATCACCGACATCAAAGAATTCATCTGTTACATCTGATCCAAGCCACTGTTTGATCCTTAATTTATCATTGTGAATGTTTTTCCACACCACGGGGGTTTCAGTTCCCTTAAAGGACTCAGCCATTGCATGGACTACATCATGAAGTTCGTTGGGTTGTGTTCTAACAGAAAGAATCGGCTGTTGTCGCAATGCCTCCCGAAATTTGGCCTTCTCTTTCTTGACTGCTTGCATTCTTCCTGTTATTTCCTGTATCTCAGCAAGTAATCTTTTGGATTCAACCAATAGTTTCTCATTATGGAGAGTGTAGCTCTCTTGCTTGCTGATTTCGATTGGAATTATCCTTTCAACAACAGCATGGTCGGTAAAGCTATATGCACCAATAATGTGAGTAGCCATACCAGCTTTCGCTCGTGGCGGCTGTTTTCTAAGGTCACGGATATTAATGAATATGATTTTAGATATATCGCTCTTGACTTCTTTCCTGCTCTTTCCTTCCAATGAAAAATCTGTAATCCTGTTATGTGCAATATCGAAAGGATACTGATTGCCATAGTCAGTATTGCAAAGACAAATGATCCTTTCCCAGCCAAGTGTTTTCACAGCATAACCAAGTTCAACCATCACATTCGGATTCGGGCTTTTCTTGTTATGATGCAGATCTTCAGTAAAGCAAAAACTCAAATCAGCGATAAAAAGATCACAATTATCTATCTTAGAAAAAAGTGTCGCCACAATATCTGGAGAGCCAGTTGTACCCATAGTAGCTTCGTCTCGTTCAGCTTCAATTGTTTCTGTCTCTTGCGCAAGTTCTATCGCTTCGTCAATGCATTCCCGTATAAAGTTTCTGGTTTTATTTCCAGGTAAATCTGATTGCCAAGAATAAAAAATTTTAAATGTTTGCATAGCATTATCCACATCTCTTTTTGAGCAAATCTACTTTGCTTCACTCGTTTCAAGCTGAAGAATTCTATGATCCTCTGTTAATACCTTCATCTGACTGATAGCAATGGCGTTGAGCTTTGTAAGCCGTTCCGCTTGTGACATTCCTTCGTTGATGAATACTGCATTCAGATTTTCCAGATTGGAGAGGCAGACCAACTGGGAAACATTCGCATAGTCTCGAATATTCCCTTTCTTATCGGGATTCGTATCCCGCCACTGTTTAGCAGTCATTCCAAACAGTGCCATATTTAGGACATCTGCTTCGCTTGCATATACCAGAGAAATTTGATAGGGTGTCAGTTCTGGTGGAATCAAGTTTTCTTTAATTGCATCAGTATGGATTCGATAGTTAATCTTTGCAAGGTTTCTCTTGATGTCCCAGCCAAGTTGTTTCATCTCCTCGGTCTTGAGCCGTTCAAACTCCTTAACCAGATACAGCTTGAATTCTACTGAAATCCAGGATGCAAACTCAAATGCAATCTCCTTGTGCGCATATGTCCCACCGTACCTGCCAGCCTTTGCTGTGATTCCAATTGCTTGGGTAGCCTCAATCCATTTCTGAGGTGTCATCACAAAGCTGTTCAAACCGGCCTGACTTCTAAACGCATCGAATTCGACACGGTTAAAATCGGGATTGTAGAGGCTCTCCCAGACTCCGAGAAATTCAACCGTATTTCGATTGCGCATCCAATTTTGGATAATATATCTGGGGTTGTCGCTGTCTTTAATGCGGGCAATATCGGTCAGACTGATGTAGTCATCTCGGTTGGGGTTCCACTGCACATTGATCTCCGTTCCCCGGACAACCAGCTTATCCATCTTTGTGTTTCCCCATTTCCTTCAAAATTCCCTGGCACCCTGCCAGCACATCCCGCCAGGTGGCCTCGAAATCGTCGGTATACCAGGGATCGGCTACCTCCTGGTTGGGCTTCCCTGTGTACTCCATCAAGAGGTGCATCTTTCCATCGAAGTCGCCGCCGCAGATGCGGTACATATCGTGCAGATTTTCCTGGTCCATCCCAATCAGCAGATCGTACCGATCGTAGTCGCTGTTTTGAAGCTGGCGGGCCGTTTTGCCAGTACAGTCGATCCCGTGCTGGGCCAGCTTCTGCCGGGCGGGAGGAAATACAGGATTGCCGATCTCCTCCCGGCTGGTAGCCGCTGATTCGATGTGGAATTCCTGCTCCAATCCTGCCTTTTTCACCAAGTTTTTCATCACAAACTCGGCCATTGGGCTTCTGCAAATATTGCCGTGACACACAAAAAGTATCCTTGTCATCTTGATTTTCGCACTCCTGAAGCGTTTCTTCCCGCTCAGTATAGCACATCCCCACGGCACCGTCGAGGGAATTTTCCAGATGTGCGGAGGCACGGATCTGATCATTCAGTTCCTTCTTGGAGCAGCTGAACTGCTCCGCCGCCCGCAGATACCAGCCCCGCTCCTCCAAGGTGAGATCCGCCTCCAGAATGACCACATTCTGCGTCCAGCCGATCCTCCTGGCCTGCATTGCCAGTTCGGGAGTATTTTCGTAGGTGCGGTAGAACTCCCGCATCCGGCGCAGATTGCGGGGGGAGAAACCACTCGCTTCCGGGTATGCGGTTTGGAGATATTCAGAGGCGGCCACCGCCGCCCCCTTCTCCGCTCTGGCGCTGACAGCCCGGCCAATTTCAAAGTACAGCTCCACCTGCGGCAAATCTACTGCCATGAGCTGATCCAGTACAGCATACATAGCACTGTAATCTGTGGGCTTTCGGATGTTCATAGCCTTCTCCTTTCCGGCGCTGTGCGCCTGTTATCTCCAGTAAGCTGCAACGGGAACGCACCTTATGCGATGCGTTCCCGTTTCGGCTCACTCCAGTTTTCCGTTTATCCTTGCTTTTGGAACCAATTACTTTCGATTTCTGCCACATCGTCCAGTGGGATTTTTGTCCCGTCCGTCAGGGCCAGCATTCTCTGGATCGCGTCCAGCTTTTTCAGCCGCCCGGTGGCAGTGAGGTAGGCCCCACCGTCCTTCCGCTCATCCGGCTGGAACCAGGTTACGGTGATCTCCGGCTGTTCCGCGATGTGCTCCAGCAGAACCGCCTGCCGCCGGTCCAGCTCCGCTTTGGCGTCCTCGTCCAGCTCCATCTTCTGGTCCGTTAGGCGGGCGGTTTCCGCGATGGCCCCTGCGTGGCCAGTGAGGGCGGCAAAGGGGCTGAAGATGGCGGCCCGCTCTGAAATGGGCATTCGTGGGTGTCGGACGGAGGTGGGATGGGGCAGGTGGAGGATGTCATCGTATTTCCCGCTCATGCGTGGTGTCCTCCAATGGTCTGATTCCGCTCCCGGGCGGTGGCGCCCTCCTCCAGATTCATCCCTTTGAGGATGGCGTTTTTGCCATACCGTTTTTTGATCCCCAGCATGGCCTCCTGGAGCTTCCGCTCTCTGGTGTGGGCGGCTTTATCTGCCTGCTCCTGCTTTTCTTTGGTAGTATAATCAGTAAACAGATCCAGCTGCTCAGCCGGCTCCTCCTTAGAGGCGCTAGTCTCGTCCAGCAGCTTGTTGGCGCTGATGCTCAGGCGGCGGATCAGCAGATTTTGATCCACGATTCGGTCATAGAGGACGGTGACTGCTTTCAGCAAATCATTGGCGGAGGAGGTGTAGGAAAAATTCTCCGTCCCCACCGTATGCTTGGGGATCTTCCGCCCATAGCGGTCCGTGGTGACGGGGCCCTTGTACCGGGCGGCCCGGCTGGGATCGTCCAGGTTTTCCCGGTCATAGCCCACGGTGAGGACCAGCTGATTGGTCACCAGCCCCTTGTCCACCAGGTCCAGAGCCAAGGCGTCCGCCATCTCCCGCACCACCAGGCGGGCTTTCTGGAAGTCATAGGGGCACTGGAGCACCTGGCCGGAGACGATGCTCTTATTCTCCGGCTTGTACGCCTTCGCGTCCGCGATGGTGCACGGCTCCCAGCCCCAGGCGTGGTCGATCAAAATCTCTGCGTTGATGCCGAACAGTTTATAGAGAAGTTCCTCATTGTGGTACTCTCCCGGTTTCCCGATGGAGCACCGGGCCACATCCCCCATGGTGTACATCCCATGGGCCTCCAGCTTGGTTGCGTAGCCCTTGCCCACCCGCCAGAAGTCGGTGAGGGGCCGGTGATTCCACAGCAGCCGCCGGTAGGTCATTTCATTCAGCTTGGCGATGCGCACTCCGTCCTTGTCCGGGTGGACATGCTTGGCCACGATGTCCATGGCCACCTTGGCCAGGTACAGATTGGTACCCATGCCCGCCGCAGCGGTGATGCCGGTGGTTTTCAAAATATCCAGGATGATGGTCCGGGTCAGCTCCCGGGCGGTCATCTTGTAGGTGTCCAGGTAGTTGGTCAGGTCCATGAACACCTCGTCAATAGAGTAGGGGTAGATGTCCTCCGGAGCGATATATTTCAGATAGACGCTGTAGATCTTGGTGCTCCAGTCGATATAGTGGGCCATCCGGGGTGGGGCTACGATGTAGTCCAGGGCTAGAGCGGGATTCTTCTGCACTTCTGGGTCGTGCCAGGAGGAACCGGCAAACTGATGGCCGGGGGCGTTCCACTTCCGCCGGGCGTTCACCTCCGCCACCTTCTGAACCACCTCAAAGAGCCGAGCTCGGCCTGCAATCCCATAAGCTTTCAGGGAGGGGGAGACGGCCAGGCAGATGGTCTTGTCCGTGCGGCGTTTATCTGCCACCACCAGATTGGTGGTCATGGGGTCCAGACCTCGCTCCACGCACTCCACACTGGCGTAGAATGATTTCAGGTCACAGCAGACATAGCTCCGCTCCTTCATGCTCCCTCACCCACCTTGTTTTTAGTATATCACGGATGCAGTCCCGTTATTGGGTCCATCCCAGCACGGCGTCCAACGTCTCCAGCGCGGCCTCCGGGAAATTCTTCTGCACCTGCCCGTAAATCAGCGCTTTGGACTCCGCCGGGTCCACAGAGTAGGCGGAGGCGATGTAGTCGTATCCCCACAGGGCCTCCGGCGTGGTGTAGACGGAGATGGGCCAGCCATAGGGAACGCCCCTCTTGTTGATCCGCTGGCGAAAGTCCCGGATGAGCAGATATCCCCCCATCTGGAGGTCTGTAACGGTCCCTTCAAAGTTCTTCTCTCCGCCTTTGCCGAATCCGGCCTGCCGCTTCAACTCTGAGGAAAACCACTCCTCCTGCTCCAGAAAGCGGTCCATGATCCGCTTCTGACGCATGGTGGCCCGCTCGTCCTCCCACCGGCTGTCGAAGTCATAGCCGCTGCTGAATATCGGATACTCCGGGAACCGAAGTGGCTTTATGGACATCCTGTATGCGGCCAGTGTCAACGACCCGGAAGCCTATGAGCTGATCTATGACGATATGACCGCCAGCGGGATCACTCAGGAGCAGATCCGGACCTCCATGGAGACCCGCATGCGGGAGGCCCAGGGGGTGGAGAGTGTGGCCGACCTGACGCGCCGATACCTGACGCCGGATCAGGAGCGGACCTACAATCGCATTTACAGCCAGGTGACCAGCTCCGCCATCTGGAGCGCGGCCAGCGAGGAGCAGCGGGAGGCGGTAGAGGACGACCTGTACGACCTGGCCGCCGGGACGGACGCCGGGCAGAGGCTCCAGGAGAAGATCAACGGCGGCGCCAGCTATGGGATCAGCGACGGGGACTATCTCCTCTATCTGGCCGCCCGTGAGATCGCGGACGCGGCCAACGAGGACCCGGAGAAACGCAACGGCTCCATTGATCAGTCTGAGGCCGAAGCGGCCATTGATATGCTCACTGGCCTGTCCGACGAGGCGCGGGCCTACCTCTGGCAGAGCACCAACAAGGGATGGAGCGAGAAGAACAACCCGTATCGGTAAAAAGAGGACCGGGAGAGATCCCGGTCCTTCTTCATTTACCCATTAGGCGATCACGTGATTCATAGTACCAGCTGGTGAATGTGTCCGCAGAATTTTCAGGAAGGCAGACAGAGCAGGGAGACTTCCCGTCTTCTTCGGCCTCTGTTTTGGTCTCATAATAAATCCGATTATCCTCTGAGATCCGTTCTGCATATTCGCATGATAAAAGATGGTATTTGTCACTGGCTTTGCTGGCGATATATTTTGCCTCTGCGTTGGGCGGAGTCACTGTGTATCCAGCCTCGGCGGCAGCCCTTCCGGCGCTTACACCATCGTACCAGCCCTTTTCGTAGCTAAGTTCCGATTCGTTGAGCTGACCTGCAAAATATGCGGAAAATGCTCCCCCGAGCACAACGGCGGCAACCAGAAGGACGGCGCACACGTTGCGCTGTTTCTTTAATTTGAGCAGGTCTTTTTTGTCTGCCTGTTCCCGGGCATTCAGAATTTCTTCACAAAGAAACTGCTCATATCTGTCTCGTTCTGGCTGAAGGAACCCACCTAAAAATTTGTCTGCTATTTCCTGCTCTTCTACATTTTTCTTTTCCCATCGTTCTCTCATTTCTCTACGAATGCCGTTTAATTTGAGAGGACTTGGCCCCTTCAAACTCATAGGAAACCCCCACTTTCAAAATTTTCTTCTGTTTCTGGGCGCGCCTCTCCCCTGAACCTGATAAGCTCAAATGGAAAGGGCGGTGACACTGTGCTGGAGATTATCGCAAAGTTTTGGGTGGAATGGTTGCTTGGGCTCACCGCCGGCGGAATCCTCTTTATCTGTCGAGCGCTCTGGAAGCGCCAAAAGGAAGCTGATGTCCGGCAGCATGCGGTGGAGGCCGGGATTCGCGCCTTGCTACGGGACCGTATTCTGCAAGCCTACTATCACTACTCGGAGCGGAAGTGGATCACGCTTCATGGGCTGGAGAACGTGAATGCCCTCTACAAGGAGTACCACGCGCTGGGAGGAAACGGCGCGGTGACGAAACTGGTGGAGGACCTTCGGGAATTGGAGGTTCGGGATGGGTAGAAAAAAGCACAATTTTTCCAAGGTCCTCCTGGTGCAGGAGAGCGCTTTGATCTGGATCGTCACCCTCTCGTTTATCCGCCTGGCTTATTTATGCGTTCAAACCGGATACCTTGGGAGCCTTCCCTGGCTGGCAGTCGCCCTCACAGGGGCGTGGACCGCCTACGGGGTATCCCAGGCTATGTATTATAAGAAATCTGAAAAAGAGAACACCGCCGGGGGAATTGTCTTTGAAACGGCTATGGCCCAGACGACCGCGGTGCAGAGAGATTGTTAAAGGAGGAAGCGTTATGAAAACCTACATTGGAACCAAGATCATCCAGGCAGAGCCCGCCTACCGGGTGAGCAACGATCATGCCCACCACATCATTGTCACTGACCCGGCGGATGCATACGCGAATTATCCCGACGTGGAGGAAGGCTACCGCGTCCGTTATCAGGACGGCTACGAGAGCTGGAGCCCGAAGGCTGCCTTTGAGGAGGCGTACCGGTCGACGGACGGGCTTCCCTTCGGCCTCGCTATTGAGGCAGCCAAGAAGGGGAAGAAAATCGCCCGGAAAGGGTGGAATGGGAAAGGTCAGTATGTAGAGCTGGCGACTGGTATTAGTTACACTAACCGCAGCGGCCAGACCATCAATGCAGAGCATGCGGCCATCGGAAACCGTGCCCTGGCTTTTGTAGGGACTTCCGGAGTTCAGATGGGGTGGCTTGCTTCTCAGGCGGATATGCTTGCAGACGACTGGGTGATCGTTGAATAAGGAGGAAATTATCATGCCGGAAACCATTTTGAAGCGTTTGGGCGCACTCTTGTCCGTGAAGTCCCTGGTGACTCTGACGCTCACCGGTGTGTTCGCCTATCTGGCCATCACCGGACAGATTGCCCAAGACTTTATGACCATCTACGCGGTGATCATCGCCTTCTACTTCGGGACCCAGAGCCAGAAAGTGCAGGACGCCATTGACGGGGGTGGGGGAGAGTGAATCTTCACCAGAGGATTCTCACCTACAACGACTGCTATCTGAGAGGGCAGACGATCCGGCCAAGAGGGGTCATGGTACACTCGACCGGGGCCAACAACCCTAACCTGAGCAGGTATGTAGGACCAGACGACGGTCTGCTGGGCCAGAACCCCAACAACAACCACTGGAATATGAGCGGAGTTGGGGCCTGCGTCCATGCCTTCATCGGCCGCCTGGCGGATGGCTCCATTGCCTCCTATCAGACCTTGCCGTGGAACTGGCGGGGGTGGCACTGCGGCTCCGGACGAAACGGGAGCGCCAACAACACCCACATGTCATTTGAGATCTGCGAGGATGGGCTGGATGATCCAGAGTATTTCCAAGCGGTCTATCAGGAGGCGGTGGAGCTGACGGCCCATCTGTGTGAGCTGTATGGTCTGGACCCGATGGAGGACGGGGTGGTGATCTGCCACTCCGAAGGATACCGCCGGGGCGTGGCATCCAACCACGGAGACGTAATGCACTGGTTCCCCAAGTTCGGGAAAAATATGGACAGCTTCCGGGCGGATGTGTCCAGGGAGCTGAAAGGAGACGAGGACATGACGCAGGAGCAGTTTAATCATATGATGGCCGAGTATGAGCGGACCAAGAATCCGGTCCCCGATAACACCCCGGAGGACTGGGAAGCTCGGGCTGTCCAGTGGGCCATAGACAACGGGCTCTTGGCGGGAGATCTGAAAGGGAACCTGATGCTCCACTCAAATATGACGCGGGCCCAGTTTTTTGTGATTCTGAAGAAGTACCACGAGAAAAAGGGCGGAATTCGGTGACGATGTAAAGGAAAAATACTTTTCCACCACCATTTCCACCACCCGGACGCACAGAAACGCTCGGTTTTGCATTTCTTTTTCCAGTTCACAAGGAAAGAAAAAACCCCGAAAGTGCTTGAAAATCAAGGCTTTCGGGGCTTTTTTGAATGTCATACCCCGACAATTTGGATATTTCAAAATTTCACACAAGCAAGCAGAACTGCACCCCACCGGCCTTCTGGCCGGCGGCGCGAGTGCGCCGTACAAGCGTTTTCGCCTCAAGCGAAAACCTTGGCGCAGGGCGAATTCATTTCACCCGAGCATTTTAAATCAAAGGGTGGAGGCCGCCTTGGGCGGCCGAAACCCCAAAAGAAAGACATGACCCACGGTCATGCCTTTCTTTTGGGAAGGGATGGTTAAAATCGATATTTCATTTTCTAAATTTAGTGGGATTTTTTATAAACTTTGTTCTGCCTGTATTTGCTCAATATGCCATCCTGCTATTCCTTGTTTTTCCTTCTCATACAAATCCCTGTTCACTACACGAGCATTTAATTCAAGCATTCCTTTTTGTGGTCGATCAGAGTATACATACCTGTGCGCATGCTGAATAATCATGCGTCTAAATAATTGGCTGTATCGTGGTGAAAAGTCTAAATCAGTATAGGGGCCGTTTGATCCTACTTGTGCAAAAAGAATTAAACGCGGAGAGAGTGGCATAAGTATATTGCAATTTTTCCTGCCCCATCCACCATTGAAGTCATAGTCGTGTTCGTTTCTATAGTTCATACAAATCACAGGGTCATCAGATGTTGGGAAAGAAATATCCTCTGATGCGTGAAGGATTTGCCAATCGTGGCATTCAGCTACTTTTAAAGTAGATGATAACAGGCATTTCAAATTATGGAGGTACAAACCTCTGCCTACAACAGTCTTTATCTCAACCATACTATTCTCTTTATCTACTACTACTTTCATTGGCCAAAGCTGATCCATAATGGAGTCTGGAATATGAGGTGCAGGATATCCTTTTTGCATATTCTTTGCTACCTTATTTAATCTTGAAACTGTGTCCTCTATTATTTTAGGAAACGCTTGCCGACTCTGTTCTGTCAATCTCAAGTAGGCGGCCGGTGTGCGAACATATTGCGCAAAGACAAAGTGCGATAAAATAATAGACTCTTCATGTGATATTTTTTGATCATTTAATAATTTATCAAACACTGGTTTTACCGGTGTTTCAAACTCTCGGTCAAACCAATGTTCAAAATCATCAACTTCCTTATCGCCTTCCACCCTTGTATAGAAATCATTCCAAACAGCAGAGTTCTTAATTGACTGTTGAGTCCAATAAGGCACGTTTGAATTAGAGACTAAAATACTATATGTTTGTATGTTTTTTCCATCTAAACTCCAATTTTTCAAGTAGAATCTCGGAATATAGTGATTTCTATGTGTTATACTTTGAGTCATAGATTTTCTCCTACATATTAGTAAGAAATATCACATTAAAATTCGGGTAATGGTTCAATTGTCGCCGTTCTCCCAACTATACGCCATAGCTAAGTTGAATTTTCTTCTCTACAATGGTATTCTACACCATTTTACAGGAGGAATCAAATCATGCGCATCAGCACAGAAGCAAAGCAATCTTTGATCGCCCGCTACCAGGCCGGCGAGTCCGTCACCGATATCTGCGCCGACACCGGCGTGCCCAGGAGTACGTTCTACACATGGCTCAAACCGTACACTGTGACTATAACAGACTCCGGTCATGCTGTCAGCCAGCAGGCGTTTATCAAAATGAAACAGAAACTCCAAAAGTTAGAACAAAAGATTGAGATTCTACAAAGGGTCAACTGCACGGTTTCAGCGCCGCTTCAGGAAAAGCTGCAAGAGCTTGCCAAACTGCATGGTCAGTACAGTGTCCATGCCTTATGCGAGGCACTTTGTGTATCCCGCGGTACCTTCTATAACCATATCTTCCGGCGGAAAGAAGTAACAGCCTACGATAAGCGAAGAGTCGAGATAAAAGAGCATATCCAAGCAGTTTTCGATGAGAGCCAGCAAAGGTTTGGCACAAATAAAATCGTTGCTGTGTTGGCAGAGCGAGGTGTTCGGACTTCGCCCAAGTATGTGGCTGAACTGATGAGAGAAATGGGATTACAAAGTGTATCCATCTACTCCAAACGTGATTATCAGAAAAGTGAGCGGCTGGCAAAAAAGCAGAACATGTTACAGCGGCAATTCAAAGTGGATGAACCGAACCGTGTTTGGGTCAGCGACATTACTTGTTTTAAGGTTAATGGCAAGTATCTTTATATCTGCGTAATCCTCGACCTTTTCTCACGTAAAGTAGTAGCCTACAAAGTATCGCCAAAGAATAGCACCTATCTGGTTACCTCTACCTTTCGTCAGGTATATCAGAACAGAAATGAGCCCCAGCAGCTGATGTTTCACAGCGACCAGGGCCCACAATATACATCCAACACATTCCGGAAACTGCTTCGCATGAACAAGGTTGTCCAGTCTTTCTCGAAGTCCGGCTGTCCCCATGACAATGCTGTGGCCGAGTCTTTTTTTGCCTCCATGAAGCGGGAGGAGATTTACCGAACACAATATTGTTCCGAGCAACAGTTCCTGAGAAGTGTTGATACATATATAGAATTTTATAATACCAAACGTCCTCACAGCACGCTCAACTACAAGACACCGGATAGATTTGAATTGCTCCATGCGCAAAGGAAAGAGTGGACAGGCTGATCTGGACAAAGGGTTCAAAACTGGGTATTTTCCGCTTTTTAACCACCAAGCTTGCGTTTTTCGCCTTTGTGATATGGATAACTGGACCGTGCATGGGAAAAGAGAAAGCCTGAAATATCAAGGCTTTCTCCCGTAAAATAAGGGTAGAAGTATTGGACAGTCTAAGAAAGCTGTTCAATACTTCTACCCTTGTCCACATTATCCATTTAATGCGCCTCGAACGGCGCTTTTAATCCCGGTCAAAGCAATGATATCTTTCTTTAACCATAACCCAGGCTCTGGACAATACCAATATTGATCCTTGCGTTTCTTAAAAATACGGTAGGGAGCGGTCAAGGAGTTGTCATAGATGTGACAAACATCACAGACAGGGACCAATTCTTTTACTAAATCAAGTGCCCTATCATATCTGGAAATAATCTTTTCTACGGGCACATCATGGCCGCCAGCTGATACTCTGGAAGCAACCCGCGCTACATTGATTTGGGCATCTGCAGTGAGGACATAGTAACAGCGAATAAAGAAGTTTTCTTGCTTTGCACGTCTTAACAAGTTCAAATTGCGCGGGGTAGATAAAACAGTCTCAAAACAGAAGCTCTCATGCTCTTTTAGGTAAAGTTCTCGACGTTCCTCCGCTATTTGGGCTGCTTCAATATTTTCACATCCGAGCACACGTTGAATTTCATCCGCATTGATATATGACATTCCAGTCGGACGAAGTAAATCTGTGATGGTACTTTTCCCTGAGCCATTGGGACCTGCGAAAACAACAACCTCCGGTTTTTTAAGGGTTTCGTTCACTGTATCGTCCCTTTCTGGCCTCGCCGACTACCTCACTGGTGCCGTCGCTGTGAACCATATAGACTTTCCCTGTTTTGGGATCAAATTTAGCAATCGGCTGCTTGAGGAGCTTTTTCTTTTTCAAATCTGCTGCGACAGCCTGTCTTGCATACTGGACGACGATGCTGTCATCCGGCAATTTATTTTCTACCATCGTAAAGTTCACCTCCATAAAAATAGGCATACTTTCAGTGGTTGAGTAAGTTCACAAAATCATTATAGCCTCTTCTCTGGATAATGTCCAGTGCGAACGCTTTCCAATGCCAGCAAGCGGTATAAAATAATATATTTTGTTCTGAGATATTTTCTCTCATGAAGGACCATAGAGGAAAAGGCAGCCTTAGTACTGCCTTTTTCTCTATGGTCTTTTTCACAAGATCTGCACGATCTGCTCCCAAAGCAGGATGTGTTTCTGATCCACCGAGCGGTTATCATGGAAGTGTCCGAAGAACCAGTATTGATATTCCAGTTTTCGGTCCACCATCTCCAGAAATTCCGTGAGATGGTCTGCCTCGTTGTGACGGTCCATAGTCAGAGCGATGCTGGTGGAGGCGCAGTGGGTGATTACATAGTCTACTCTCCAGTTTGCCTGATCCAGTGTCCCCAAGGCGGTGTAGTATTCTTCATCGGAGGGCAACTCTTCCGGCCACCAGGAGCGGCCCAGTATCCGGAATCTGTGTCTGCCGGTGCGTTGCAATACTCGCTGTTTGGCATGGAAGTTCGGATCCGCCGGATCCAGGATGCCGTCTTCCACATCGTCTTGGCTCCGCCCATAGTGAAGAAGGTCTTGCCGCCGATCTCATAGAGCTGTCCCCGCATTAAGTGAAGGACGTGGGGGCGGATCTGGTGGACGCTGCCTCCATGCCAGATGTGAGAAGGGAATGTATCCAGCCGGCGGAAATTTTCATGATTTCCATCCACGAACAGGGTTGTGAAGGGCCGCTGTTCCAGCCAGTCCAACCAGTAGTTTTCCTCCGGTGTGTCAGCCCATACCCCTCCGAAATCGCCCGCCACTATTATGTAGTCATCCCGGTCCATAGTTTCCTGCTCCGGGAAGTATCTGCGGCCGAATCGCCGGAAGTTTCCGTGGCAATCGCCTGTTATAAATACCATGTATCTAATCCTCCTTTATGTTTTGCTCTATCTCCAAGCCACCCCGGAAGGTCACTCGGATTCTGTCCTTAGATAGGACCGTGACCTTTTCCAGCAGCTGATAGACCGTGCTCTCGTCCCACTCCGTGATGTCGGCGGAAGCTCCCTCCAACGCGGCGGAGATCGCTTGAAGCCGTTGGGAAGCCTTCTCATTTTCCTGATAGATTGCTTTGAGGCGCTCTCTCCGGTTTTTCAATTCGGCCATGGAGGTGGATACCCCACGGAAGCGCTCGGTATATTCCTCTTGGCGCTCAGGAGATGCGGCCTCTTTCAGAAGACTATCAAACTGTCGCCCCAGATCCTCCAGAGCCCGTTCCACATCGGCCAAGCTCATGGTTTCTCCGGCGACGGGCAGCAATTCCTGTTCCATAACCGCCGTGATTCGGCTTTCCAGCACGGTTCGGTTGTCCATAGATGCATTGATGGCTCCCAGAATTGCCTGCTGAAGCGGCTCTTCATCCAATGTTGGAGAATGCAGGCAGTATTTTTTTCCATAACTCAACCGGCTGACACAGCGCCACACAGGCCGTTTTTCCCCGTGCTGGGTCCAGATACACCGGCGATAGGCTGTGCCGCACTCACCACAGAACAGTATACTGCTGAGAGCATATTTCCCGCTATACTTCCGAAGGCCGGAGGGAGAGCTTTTCTTTGTTCCACCCTCCTGTGCCCTCCGGCGAGCCATTTCCAATTGAACAGCGTCAAACATTTCCCGGCTGACGATAGCTTCGTGGTGATTGCGAATGAGATACTTGGGAAGCTGCCCAGTATTGGGGATCACTTGCTTGCTGATGCAGTCCTTAATAAACGTTTTTTGGAGCAGGGCATCTCCACAGTATTTCTCGTTGGTCAGAATGCTCTTAATATTGGAAATTACCCACTTAGACTTGCCAGCCGCAGTAAGGCAGTCCTGGGCTTCCAGCTGCTCCTTGATGGAGCGAAGGGGATCTCCCGCCAGGTATCGTTGGTAGATGAAGCGGACGATCTCCGCCTGCTCCGGCACAATTTGGGGATTCCCGTCCGGCCCCCGCTCATAGCCCAGCAGCTTCTGATACTGCATGGTGACACGGCCCTCCTTCATGGACTGCCGCTTTCCCCAGCGCACCCGGCTGCTGGTGCTCTCGCTCTCAGCCTGGGCGAAGGCTCCGTGGAGGGTAATCAGGAACTCACTCTCCGGGTGGATGGAGTTGATATTCTGCTCTTCGAAGACTACCGGGATACCCAGGCTCCGCAGCTCCCGGGTGTAATTGAGGGTGTCCACGGTGTTTCGAGCGAAGCGGGAGACAGACTTGGCCAGGATCATGTCGATCTTTCCTTGGCGGCACTGGCGGATCATCCGCAGGAATTCCTTTCGCTTATTGGCGGAAGTCCCTGTGATGCCCTCATCTGCAAACACACCGGCCATGGTCCAGTTAGGTTCCTTCATGATTTTCTCCGTGTAGTAGGAGAGCTGGTTTTGATAGCTGGTGAGCTGCTCCTCACTGTCGGTGGACACCCGGCAGTAGGCTGCTACCCGCAGACTCCGTTTTTTCTCCTGCTCTTGGGGCGTCTCCTTCTTAGCCGGAATGATAATGACCTTCGGAGCGGTATCTGTCATTGGTTGTTTCCCCCCTCCATAGTTTGATGGTTTTTCAGCAGAATTGTAACCCTTCTGCCGGCGTATGTGATGTGCCGGACGCTCTCATGCAGGAGCTCTTGGTTTAATTCACTCATGGGACTGCGGGACTGGAACAGCCTCTGGAGCCGCTCTGTCTCATATTCCTCCGGGCCAATAGTGTTCAGCTGGAGCTCCGCCAGGCGGAGGGCCAACTCTCTGGCCCGGTCCTCGTCCACCGGCGGGGTGTTCAGCTGGTCGTCCAGCTCCTGGCGGAGCTGGACGACTTCCGCGGGCAGAGCATTCTCACAGGGAGGACAGCGGAGCTGTTCCGGGTGGGCGATCAGGCCGTTCAGAACCGCCAGCACCTGCCGCTCCACCCAGGGAGGCGGGGAGCCGCCGCACAGCCGGCGCAGCTCCTTCTGGGCAGGGGTTTTCCGCGGAGGCACCGCCCGCTTCTGCCGGCGGGACTGGACTGCGTCAAACTGTTCCCGGGAAAACAGGGACGGATAATCGCACTGGCCGGTGTACTTTGCGTTCTCCAAAATGCGGGCCACCATGTTTTTGTTCCACAGCTTTCCCACCTCATAGGGGACGTCCCCCTTTTCCAGAGCCTTTGTTAAGTCATTGTAGGATGCCCCAGTCAGATAGGACTGGAAGATCCAGCGAACCACAGAGGCTTCCTGCTCCTGGATCACGATCTCGCCCCACTCCATTTTGTAGCCGAAGGGCTGTTTTCGGTTGGATGCCATCACCGCACCGTCCTCTCGATGTCCTCTGTCAGCTCCAGGCCGTTGATGAGCCGGAACCGCAGGCGTTCATTGCTCTCTACGATGATTTTATCGACGATCTCGCGGAACAGCTCCTCGTCGAAGGTATCCAGAAATTCCGGAGCGGCCTCCAAGGTCTCCAGCAGGACTCGTGTCTGGGCGATGGTTGGGTTTTCCTCGGATTCCAAGAGCCGCTCCTTTTCCAGCTTGACAGCACGAAGCTGTTCCGCCAGAGCGTCCCGGCGGGAGATAAAAATGTCAGGATCCACTAACCCCTGATGTTTCAACTGGGTCAGTAAGCGATCCTGACGGGTGATATCCGCAATTTGATTGTTGAGTTCCACGATACTTGCACTCCAGAGTATTTTGCCATTTCGAGCTGTTTGGAGATCGGAAAGCAGTTGGGTTAGGATGATACCGTCTTGATGTCGAAGTTTGAAATAAAGCTTGAGAAACGCTTTCGAGATCATCTCTTCAGAAATTAGCTGAATAGGACAGCTTTGGGCGGATTTATCGTGAGTTCTGCAAATCCAGTGAGCAGCGCGGGTAGATTTTTTCCGTTTGAAGATGGAGCCACAAAATTCACAAGTTATGATACGGGTAAATGGGTGTAAACGACCAGACTTCGGTGGAATGTGAGAACCCTTTGTTTTTAACAGTTTTTGTACACGGAAAAAGGTGTCCAGATCAATAATTGGCGGGTGACTATCCTTGAAAAAATATTGTGGTAAGGTACCATGATTTTGCTTTTGCTGATAGGGGAGGGTAGAGGTGGTATATCTTTTTTGGAGTAAGGAGTTCCCAGCATATTTCTCATTATGAAGAATATAATGGATAGACCTCGGCTTCCAACGAATCTTATGATCCCTGGTAGGAATTCCATATGTGGTGACTTCAGCCGCAATTTCCTCCATATTGAATCCCTGAAGATATCGTTGATAAATAAGACGAATGATTTGGGCCTCGTTTTCCTCAATTTGTAGGGCGCCATTACATAATTGATATCCAAAAGGAGCTTTACAGGTTATGAATTGACCGGCTTGCATGCGATGTCGATAGCTCCATCGCAGTCTTTGAGCAGTCGCTGCACTTTCTTCCTGGTCTATCATTGCAAAGATGGCGGTCAGCAATTCACCAGAGAGTTTAGAGGTGTCGATATTCTGCTCCTCGAAGCAGACGCCAATATCCAGAGCTTTCAGTTCCCGGACTGTCTCTAAACACTCTTTTGCGTTTCGGGCAAATCGAGAGGAGGATTTGACGAGTACTTTATCGATACGCCCTCTGCGACAGTCTGCCAAGAGCCTCTGGAAATCTTCTCGTTTCTCGGCGGAGGTACCGCTAATCCCTTTATCAGCGTATACGTCCACAAACTCCCACTCTGGGTTGCTGGTGATCAGCTCTGTATAGTGGGCGTTCTGAGCAGCAAAGGAGTTCAGCTGATCCTCTGAGTTAGAACTCACTCGGGCGTAAGCAGCTACACGCAGTTTTGTGGCCACTTCAGTTGTATTCGCCGGAATCGTGACAACACAAGGTCTTTGAGTCAAGGCCAGAGCTCCATTCGTCTTTTTCTGCCCATTCATCATGGTTTCACCTGCCTCTTTATCAGTAACACACAATACTAGAATCCTCTTGAAATATCTATATCCAAAGGACACAAAAATCAGAGAGAAACAATGACGTCCGCGCCAGTCTCCGCTTTGAGGCGGGCGGCAATCTTTCGGGCCTCCTTCCGGCTCACCAGGCCAGCGACTTGGAGTAACCGGAGCAGATTTACCATTCCTAAGTAGTTGATATTTTCTTTCATGGAGCATCCTCCATTCTTGGATATGTGTGAGAGGGGCGGAAAGTATGATCCCTCCGCCCCTCTCGTTCCGTTGACGCAAGACAGCTCCGCAAAACAGTTGCGCTTCTATTCTAAAATATCCAGACGCGGAACATGCCTTGCCGTCATCTTGTTGATTCTGCCGGCTCTATTCGACACTACTTCCCGAGCCCTGGGCGGCAACTGACGGACCGTGCTGGCGCACGTCACGGGAATCTCACCCCTCCGAGGATCTCTCCGAGCTGCCCCCATTGCGTGATCCCGATTTCACTCAGGGCTGTGGCTGGGCAGGAGTATCATTGTCTGCCGGCGGGGTCATCGCGCTTCGAGCTGCCAGACTCGAAGGCCAGAAATGGAAAGTACGCTCGCTGTCTTATTTGGCCGTCATTTGATGGGGTGTTTGCACCCGCAGACAGGTCCTGGCGCATTTCCGGTATCGCTGTCCCCTCCTCGGGGCCCGTCGGCTAACGTATCCTTACTGCCGGATATGAAGTTTTCAAGGATCACGGGTTTAAAAGTCCCTTCACTATATAAGCCACACAAGTTCACCCAGAAAACGAAACCCCAGTCAAAAAATTTTTTATAAATTTTTCAAATTGTCGTTTGTATTTCCGTACACTCTGCATGGAAACATGATATTTGCGGCTTATGATTTGCGCCGTTTTTTTCTGTTTCTGCTCTAAATAAAGGGTCAACATATCTGCTCCCCATGGTTTCCATTTGGATACTGCATCGTACAGCTGTGAAATTAGGACCTTGTCTAAAATATAGTCTTCCTGATGAGACGACAAATCATTGGCGGCAGTTTGTAACTCTATACCTGTAGACCGTACAAGGTCTTCCAAAGAAAAAAACTGAATATCTTGACTAGACTTTCGATTTCTCTCACTACGCATATGTTCACAATTCCACTGTTTGTATACTTCATAAGGAACTTCAATATACATACAGTCAATTTCTCCGTTTTCTTGAATACACTCTTTAATAAAAAATCTTCGCTGTGCTTTTGGCAGGCCCGATTTCTCTCGAATGAGTCCTACCCATTCATTATGAGAAACTGTTTCAAGTCTGGTTGTTCCATCTTCCTGGCGTTTCTGAACTAAATATGTCACTTTCATTCTGCTTTCTCCTATCTCAATTTTTTGAAATTTGAGATAGGAGTTACGGATACCGGGCGACTGCCTCCAACCAGTCAAAGAATCTCATGAGATGTCCTTTCCCGGCGACCGCGAGAAAAACATCTCAAATACCGTGCGAAAAAAGAGCAGCAAAAAAGTGCCGCGCAAATCAGATCCCTGGATCATTCCAGTTATCTGATTTCGCACGGCACTTGGTAGTTATCAGTCCACTACAGGCTGCTCCTGATCGCTCGTTACATATTCATTTGTTTATACATTGGTTATGCAGAAGATTTCTCTACCGACCACTAGAATTTTTGATGCGGCGGGATCGCTGCCTTTGCCTTCGGAAATAGGCCAGGTTCAGGACAGAAACTGTCTTACACCGTTGGCATTTGGCACGGATATGGCCAGTGGAATCGGAAAATGCCATTCCAATTCGATAGCCGCATTGAGGGCAGTAGAGTGTGCGCTCTGTCAAATGTGTGGACTCCAACTCAGAAAGAGCTGCCTTTCTTCGTAATTCCGTGGATACATGGGGGGATAATCTAGGCATGACCTTCGCCTCCTAACCGCAACTCTTTTTCAATATATTCTGAAAGCGCATGAGGCTGCAGAGCACCTAAGTCCCGGAGTCGAATGACCAGCGCAGTATGAGACACACCGAGAGTATTTGACATCTTTTGGAGAATAACCTTTTCCTGTGGACGAAAGACATGTTCACCATATACTCGAAGTCGCCTGCCCTTGTTCAGACGGGTCAAGGTATCCTTTATGATGAACTTTGGCATCAACAGTGCGGCAGCTAAAACATTTGCCTGCCACTCACTGATGCAAAGTCTTTGATGGAGTTCTTCTGCGGTATATAATTTTTCTGTATTATACGTATGATAAAAGTGAGCAGATGCCTCCGGATCAATCTGCGCTGCTAACATATGGCCGGCCTCATGGGCCAAAGTAAAACGGCGTCGGTATTCTTCTCCTGGACGTAGAAGAAAGGAGTCAAGGACAATTGTGGAGGGAGGATAGACGTGATCTACCGCGACCCCTTGTTCAAAAACGCGGAGAGGTGTTATTCCATCGCTGCAGAAGCCAATCTTGTCCAGTTCTTTCTCTGCGAAATGCTCGTAATAGACATTGATCTTTAGAAATTGTGTTACAAAGGCATCAATATCTACATTTAAAGGGATGGTGACGTTATTGGATCCAATGAATTGACGGATCAGGCCATCGCAGAGCTCATCTGCTTCGGCATATGAAATATAATTTTGCATAGAAAACACCTCCTTTAACCTGCTCTTACGGAATATGGTATTTATCGTTGTTCTATGCATTAGCATATCAGCTAACATATAGACAAAATTTATTAAGGTACCAGCTCTAACAGGAACTAAAAACATCGGCTGACCGTAAAAGGTTACGTTCTTTCAACCGAATCCGGACAGCTGTCCGGGATACATCAAAGGAATCACTCAACTCCGAAATTACCTTTTCGGTGGCATTGCTACCGCATCGGTCAAGCAGATACGATCCAGTGCGGTACCGCTCCATAATTGCTCTTGCCGTGGGATAGAATATGCTCGCTGGCATAAGCAACGCAGCGGCAAAATGGTCCGCCTGCCACTCCATCCAATCTGAATCAGACCATTTGTAGTACCTTTTTCCAGAGAAAGCTCCGATCTCACGGCAGGCGATATAGTTTTTTGTTTGCCGTAGATTGCAGCAAGGTCCATCTGAAAAGTACATCTGACGATGAATGCTCCAGTGTGCCAGTTCGTGGGCGATGGTAAATCTTCTCCGATGATGGTGATATTCAGATAGCAGGCTAGCATCAACCAGAATCGTCCCACTCATCAGATGTTCCCTCTGGAACTTCTTGTCCAAGTTTACGACCATAATATCAATGTCACTGAAATTGATCATACCTAGGATACTCCCGCTTGCGGAGAGGTAACGATCCATGATCATTAAGCTGTAAGCTTCATCCGCTAAATTTTCAATAGCCAATGACTGTGCTTTTTCAAACATATATGGCGCATGTTCTTGCAGGAGCTGCTCTGCTGCTGAATCAAAATCCTTGTGAGAGAATAGATACATTCCATTTCGCTTTTGTGGCAAAGAGATATGCATGCACTTATCCTTATCCTTCCTGATCAATGGAATTAATAATCCGGAGCCATATATCGTCTTTGATCTGGTTATCTCGGGCTTTTCTAAGTGCAACGCGGGCTAAGTCCGTATTTTGGATATATGAACTGAGATCTGGGTACAACCCTTGCCGTCTTTGTCCGATTAAGTCATAGAGTAAGATTTCATCTTGTTTGGAGAGGGACAGTCCTTCAATCAAGGCGGGGAGCAGTCTATCAGAAGGAGTCCGGTTATCTTTTTCAATGTCATGAAGATACGGAGCTGCAATATTCAGCTCCGCCGCAAAACTTCGGAGCGATTTTCCAACTCTCTCACGCCGGTTACGCAAAAAAGCACCAAGACTTATTTCTTCCATAAACTCCCTCCTTGCTATAGTACTTTAAGGTATCTAGGGGTTCAAAAACTTATATGTATTGTTGAAGAAAAAAATTTCTTGAGTCCATTATAGAACAAATGTTCTATTTGTCAAGAAAAATTTTTCTTCCCGACTAGGCCTTGTTTGAAAAATAAAAGTTGCACAATAGAACAGTTTGTTCAAGAATCGTATAAGCCAAATCCTTGACAAAGCGTTTCTACATACACACTACTATTGGATTTTCTGTGATAGTCGATCCGGATAATAAATTGTGAGATGGGCAGAAATGCTGTGGGCAATCGGAGTAAAAATTGCACGAGTTACAAGGGTCTGGATTTCCTTTGCAGATTGGGTGAGATAGTACTAGATAGGTCTCCAAGAGCTTTTTATGCCTCACGGCATCGATTCCATCATAGATAAAATGGGAATGTTGTCCTTAAAAAATTTTAGAAAAATATAGTGATACCTGTCTAAAATGCCCGCATATTTTCGTATTAAATAATATAGGTGACTTATTCTTTATGAATAAAAGGTATGTGATAGAAGTTGATGAAGAAAAAACAGAAAGGTTCCGAACTGAGGAGAGCAGAAATATATTGACTCTGGTGTTAAAACGTCAAATGTCATAATGAAAAACTCTGCACATGAGCCTAATAAAAGCTATAAGGAGGCGAGAAATTGGGGAGACACCTGGTTCATATGCAGAAGGATAGATACATTTGTGACCAGTGTAAAAATGTAAAATAGAGAGGGAGTTGGATATGAAATATAAACAACGGAACCGAATCCTTGCGCTGATTTTATCGCTCACTCTGTTAGTCGGTCTTTTCCCAGCCACTACTGCTGTTGCGGCGGAGCCCCCTGTAGAGGGTGTGCCTACCAGTATGCGCTTACAACGGGCATTTGTAGCGCAAGGCATTAGCAGCTACTTTCAAACAGATGACAACCATTATGCCAGCTTTTATGAAAGTCCGGTCACTCTGGGATATGATTGCTACAGTCCACTACAGTGGATGCTGCTTTCTTTTGCCCTGATTAACAACCAAAATGTCAGTCTTACGCTTTGGGAACTGGACGAAAGTTATCCTAGCTTTGATGAAAATCCCATTGTTTTGGAACCTGATTTAACCAATGCGGATGCCATTGAACCGTTTCTCAAGGGAGATAGCCCCATCGGATATCTCCGTGGAATTCGGATTACAGATAATGTGGCAGAGGGGGATTCTGAGGGATATTATACTCATGTTGAGATGACTCCCACTGAAATCAATGAAGCCTGCGTGCGGGCTTTGCTTGATGTTGAAAGTGGTGAGAGTACCGAATATGAATATACAGACATGCACGATGTCTATGTATATGGCACATCAGGGGAACCATACATCCCACCGGCCACAAATGAAATTGATTCCATAATGGATGAAGGTTTTTTTGATATTGAAGTCCCGGCCATCATGCCCATGGACGATGCCATTCAAAATTATTTGCTTTGGGATGGTACTGTAGTCGACGAGAGCGGATTATTATCTCCGTAGACTATACGGATACGTCTAAAAAATACGTAATCGTAATGACTCCGGAGCTTGATGTTAACAAAATTTACAACACATTTATTTCCTTTGTGGTCGATCCCACAATTCCTCCGGAGATTGGACTTGAACAGATTTTGGAGATGTTCCCAGAACTGGTTGAAGTATTGGGAGGAGATCCAGTCAATCTCCTGACCGGTAGCTTCGACTGGGAATATACAGATACTGCTCTGTATGGCGAATATGACTTGGAGTTTATTCGTCATTACCAGTCTGCCCGGGCCCATAAAAACACTGGCCTTGGTTATGGGTGGAGCCATAATTTTAATGTTGCGTTGGATGTCAGCGGTATGACGGCCCGCATTACGCTTCCCAGCGGCAATGAAATTTACTTTGAACGAGGATCGGACGGTGGATTCTATGGCGCGCCTGGCTCCGCGTTTACATTTGAATGGGACGGGAATTCTTATCAGTTAATCAACCGTGACGGAACGGTCTATACCTTTAATGCTGATGAGAAAATTACACGAATTGACTATATTGATGGGAATTACCTTGTCTTCACACATGATGGGGAGCGGTTGTCCAGCGTATCCAATGATTCGGGCACATTTTCTTTTGGGTATAATGGTGACGGCAATTTGGCCTCTGTTACTGACAATGTAGGCCGCACCACGTCTTTTACTTATTCAGGAGACTACCTGGTTTCTGTTACAAATACGGATGGCGACACGCTGCAGTATACCTATGATGACGGCGGCCGGCTAACTACGGTCCAAGACTTCAATGGGGCCGTATATATTCAAAATACGTATGACGAGATGAGCCGTGTAGTTCAACAGTATGTACAAGGTGAAGACACTTTTACCTTTACTTACGACAAAGAAAATCGGACAAATACATGTGTCGGCGCCAGCGGCAGCCTGCTTTCCATTACGTATGATCGCATTGGACGTATCATTTCAACCACTACGAATGACGGCACTGAGACTGTAACCTACAATGATTTGAACCAGCGTACCAGTGAAACAGATCGTTTAGGGAACACGACTCAGTATGAGCATGATGCCGCAGGCAATATTTCTAAAATCATTTATCCGGATGGCACTACTGAGCAGTTCAGCTACAATGCAGAAAATCAAGTCACCAGTTATACAGACCGAAACGGCGCTGAGGTAAGCTATCAGTATAATTCGGACCATCTGATGGAACGGATGACAGATGGCCGCGGGAATAGTGTGGTCTATTCTTATACGGACGGACTCCTTACCTCCCAGACAGACGCTGAGGGGAACACCACAACTTATACCTATGATGACAATGGAAATTGTACATCTATGACCAACCCGCTTGGCAATATTACCAACTATACATACGATGAGCAGGGACGTCTGATTACAGAAACAGCCGCAGACGGAACTATAACGACTTATGAATATACAACGGCAGGGAAGCTGATCAAAATTACAGATCCTGCTGGTAGTACGCAGTCTTACACCGTTAATGGCAACGGCTTTAATACCAGTGAGAGCGATTGGATGGGGAATGTTACCGCCTATGTCTACAATGACATGAATAAGGTTATCTCTTCTACTGATCCGCTTGGCGGCACGACGAGCTATACCTACGATCAGGCAGGCAATCTCTCCACCACAACAGATGCCAATGGAAATGTAACGTCCTATACCTATGACACTGAAGGACGTATGGTTTCTATGACAGATGGAATGGGCAATACCTGGAGCTATGAGTACAATGCCAATGGGCAGCTTATTAAGACGACCGATCCCGCTGGCGGCGTAACGCTCAGTTCTTACGATGTGAATAGCCGGGCAGATTCGTCTACGGACGCAAACGGAAATACCACTTTGTACTCCTATGACGGGGTTGGAAATCAGACTGCACAGACAGACGCTATGGGACATACATCTTACAGTGTCTATGATGAAAACGGCAATCTGGTTTCTTACACAGACCGAAATGGCAGCACGACTACCTATAGTTATGACAAGAACAACCGTCTTGTGGGCGAAACCAATGCTTTGGGTAATGTAACCTCGTATACCTATGACGGAAACGGACAAGTCACAAAAACACGCACGCCACTGGGCAACGAGACAACGAACGTATATGACAGCGTGGGCCGCACAACTTCCATTACCAACGCACGTGGATATGCCACGCAATATGTATACGATCAGCTGGGACGTATTACGACGTCTACGAACCCGGATGGAAGCACCATTTCTTACATCTATGATGCCAATGGACAGGTTTTGTCTACAACTAATGAACTTGGCAACACGGTGTCTTATACTTACGATGCAAACGGCCGGGTCACCTCCATGACGGATGCCATGGGAGGCGTTACTACTTACACCTATGATGCCATGGGGAATGTAACATCGACTACGGACCCGATGGGCTATGTCACATCCTACACATATAATGGAAATAATGCGGTTGCCAGCGTAACCGATCCTGCTGGCGGTGTGGTTACCTATGCGTACAACGCCAATGGACAGGTTGCCTCCGTGACGGATGCCATGGGAGGAGTGACCAGCTATACCTACGATGCAGCTGGCAATCAGAAGAGTGTGACAGACGCAGAAGGCAATACAATTACCTATACCTACGACGCACTCAACCGAGTCTCCCAAATTGAGGATGCTCGAGGCAATACCTGGAGCTATGAGTACGACGCGGAAGGAAATCTGACAGAAGAGATTGATCCGCTCCAGCACTCGGCCTCAAAATCTTACGACGCACTGGGACAGCTGGTGTCAGAAACAGATCGGAACGGAAATACCACGACCTATACCTACGATGCGGATGGCCGTATGGCCAGTATGACCGATCCGCTGGGCAACACAACGATCTACGCTTATGACGCCAACGGCAACCTGGTAAAAGAAACGACACCTCTTGGCCGTGAAACAGAGTATGCCTATGATAATATGGATCGGATGACGACCCAGACGGACCCAATGGACCATGTTGTGACGTTTTATTATGACGCATTGGGGCAGGTCATCGGCATGACTAATAAGGATGGAACACAGGTTACTTATACCTATGACGCCAACGGCAACAACCTCACCGTCACCGATGAGGAGGGATATGTTGTCACCTATACCTATGATGCGGATAACCGGATTACGAAAGTCAATAATGCCCGAGGCTATGATACTCTGTATGAGTACGACAGCGTAGGCAACATTACGAAAGTTACCGATGCGATGAACGGCATCACATCTTATGTTTATGATGCTAACGGGAATCTGCTTTCGTTTACCAATCGGGACAACTACACGACAAGCTACACCTATGACAAGCTGGGACAGGTTCTGACCGTGACTGACCCGGAAGGTGGTGTGACTTCTGCGGAATATGACGGAAATGGCAATATTACGAAGATCACGCAGGCGGATGGCGGTACCATCACCTACGCTTATGATGCGGCCAACAATCTGACATCCTATGTGGACACGGAGGGGTACGTCCATCGCTTTACTTACGACGGGGAAGGCAATGTAATTTCTGAGACAGACGGAAATGGAAACACTACGACTTATGAGTACGACGGCCTGAATCGTCTGGTTGGAAAAGTAGACGGTGAGGGTGGTGAATCCTCCAAGACCTATGATGCAGACGGACGCCTGATTCAAGTTGTCAATGAAGAGGGTGCAGTCACCAACTATGTCTATGATGACTGTGACCGGGTGATCTCTATGACAAATGCCGAGGGCTATGAGACCACCTATACCTATGACGAGATGGATCGTGTGCTGACTGTGACGGATCCCGAGGGCGGTGTTACCACCTACACCTACACAGAGCGCGGCGATGTAGCTACCGTGACAGATGCTGAGGGCTACGTGACCAGCTATGAGTATGACGGCAACCGAAACATGGTCAAGATGGTTACGCCGGACGGCGAGACCACCTATACTTATGACCCGCTGGATCGTCTGATTTCTATTACCACACCAGACGGTGAGACGGAAACCATTACATATAATGGTGAGGGCCAAATTCTCAGCAAGACCGATAAGGGCGGCCACACCACGCAGTATGTGCTGGATGGCAACGGCAACATCGTGGAAACCATTGATGCCTTAGGCAATTCTGCCCATTTTGAGTATGATGCCATGGGGAACCTGACTAAGACATCCCTTCACCGCGTGGACACCCAGGACGGCGTGGATGAGTGGGAGGTCACAACTTATGAATATGATGGCCGCGGCTTGACGACCAAACAGACCGACGCGCTGGGCAATGTCACGGAATACGAATACGATGGCAACGGCAATCTGGTCTATAAGGTGGACGCCGACGCGATGGTAACAGAATTTACCTATAACGCCCTTGATATGGTCACACATATCAATTATAATGGCGGTAAAGAGGTAGATTATGTTTATAATGCCGTGGGCGATCTGGTGCGGATGGAGGACTGGACAGGGATCAATACCTTTGAGTATGACCTGCTCAGTCAGTTGAAGCGTGTTACGGACCACAAAGGCAATGTGGTGGAGTATACCTATGATGGAAACGGGAACCAAACTTCTCTGACCTATCCGGATGATACTACGGTAGAGTATACCTACGACCTGGTGAACAATCTATCTACGGTGACGGAGAGCGATGGCCGCACCACCAGTTATGAGTATGACGGCATGGGCCGCGTAGTCCGTATGGAGTACCCTCACGGCTGGGTGGAGGAGTATGAGTATGACTCCATCGGACAGCTGCTGCGGGTAACCGACATCGATCCCAGTCAGAAGGACATGAAGCAGCAAAAGCACGTCTATGAGTATGATGCGTGCGGTAACATGACCTATGAATACATGCGGGGCAACGGCACCGGCGAAGCCACCGTGGAGAACACCTATACCTATGATGTGCTGCATCGAATCGCCAATGTCCACGAGGACTATGGCAATGATAACCGCAGCTATACCTATGATAGCCTGGGCAATCTGACCTATGAAACGGCTCAGGGCGATAAATCGGTGGACTACATCCTCAACAACTTGAACCAGGTTGTGGAGAGCTCCGACGATGGCTGGAAATCTCAGACTGCTTATACCTATGATGGCCGCGGCAATCTGGTCGAAAAGGCCTACGGCAAGAACAAGAAGGTTACCACAGTAGGCGAGTATGTCTATGACGAAACCAATCGGATGGTCCTGGGCTACAACGCACTGCGGGAAAGCAGCGAGTATCTGTATAACGGTCTGGGTGCTCTGGTGACCAATACCTGGGAGATCGCCAAAAATGGCTATGGCTATCACGATGTGGACTCTCTCGTCTCGGAAATGAGCGTATTGACGGGACAGGAGCTGATGGATGCGCTGGAGATCTACAACGAGGATACCTTGGCCGAAACGGTAAATCTCCACTACTTTGGAGATGAGATTGCGCCCAATTTGGATCCCTCTGCGCCGGACGACTCCGATTTGTTGGAAGAGGAGCCTGGCACTGATCTCGAGCAGCCCGATGAGGAAGAACCGGTAGTGGAGCCTGAGCAGCCCGATGAGGAAGAACCGGTAGTGGAGCCTGAGCAGCCCGACGAGGAAGAACCCGTGGTGGAGCCCGAGCAGCCCGACGAGGAAGAACCCGTGGTGGAGCCCGAGCAGCCCGACGAGGAAG